>Ga0255356_1000019_pt1 | contig 100050 bp, 77 predicted proteins | sample HBST100metaG_FD_189944 | JGI IMG/M metagenome (GOLD analysis project Ga0255356, IMG submission 189944) | Peat soil microbial communities from Stordalen Mire, Sweden - H.B.S.T100 | ecosystem: Environmental > Terrestrial > Soil > Wetlands > Peat | place: Sweden: Norrbotten County, Stordalen Mire...
TGGTTAGCCGCGTCCGTCTGGGAAGTGTTGAGGGTGCCGTTCGAGGCCTCGGTGGCCAGCGTCACGGCACGGTTAAGCAGGCTCGTCACTTGCGAGAGAGCGCCATCGGCCACTTGCAACAGGCCCACGCCCTCGGTAGCGTTGGTGGAGGACTGCGTCAAAGCAGCGGAATTGGCTGCAAGCCCATTGACCAGCGAAAGGCCGGCGGCATCGTCCGCGCCGGAGTTGATCTTCGATCCGGAAGACAACTGCTGCAGAGTCTTCGAGAGGCTGTTGTTGGTGTTGTTCAGATTGTTCTCCGCATACACTGCGGAGAGGTTGTTCAAGACACCCAGGGACATGGGGTTCTCCTTATTGGATGCGTTGATTTGCGGCCCTTTTCCGAAAGCGCTCCCATTTTTTGTCCAACCCTGGGTTGCTATTTCCGGATCGGCAGTCGCCGCATCTGCCCCCTTCTTCGGCGCGCCTCCCGGGGACTTTATGAGCCCTCCAAGAGTGTCCTGCCACGGACAATTCCGCCCTCCTCGCTCTAATCTTTGATTCTTTTGAGCCGCTCGCCGATGAACCCACTAAAGGAGTTCTACGGCCATGATTGAACTGACCCGGCTCAACGGCAACCCCATGGTGCTGAACAGTGATTTGATCAAGACCGCCGAGGCCTCTCCGGATACCATGCTCACCTTGATCAACGGAGAGAAGCTGATTGTGCGCGAGGAGTGCGGCGAGGTGGTGGACCGAGTCCTTGCCTACCGCGCGCGGTTGCTGGCCCAGGTGGCCAGGCGTCTCCCTTCCTTGGGCGACCTGCAGCAGGTTGCCGGCCTCACCAGTCTCGATGTTTCCGGCCCGCCGAACGCTGGGACGCCGCCCCGGCAGAATCCACAAGAGGGCCATTGAAGAATCTCTCCGCACGCATGCACATGATCTTCCCAGGAGCTTGTCATGGATAAAGCGAGTATTGGCGGAGTACTTCTGGCCGTCGTCGGGATTGTCGCCGGGCTGCTGTTGGAGGGCGGCAACCTGGGCCAGATCCTGCAACCAACGGCGGCGCTGATCGTCTTTGGCGGCACCATGGGAGCGGTGCTGCTGCAGTTTCCGCTGACCACGGTGGTTGCCGCATTCCGGCGCATGGCCCACGTCTTTGCCGCTCCGCGCAAGCACAACGACCAGCTCATCAAGTTACTGGTCGCCTTCGCCAACAAGGCCCGCCGCAACGGCGTTGTCTCGCTCGACGCCGATCTGCAGACCATCCAGGATCCGTTCCTCAAGCAATCGCTGATGCTGGCTGTCGACGGCACCGAGCCCGCCGAACTGCGCAAGATCATGCGCGTCAGCCTGGACTCCACCACCGACAGCGAAGAGCGGCTTCCCGCGGTCTTCGAGTCAGCTGGCGGCTTCTCGCCCACCATCGGCATCCTGGGCGCCGTGCTGGGATTGATCCAGGTGATGCAGCATCTGGACAACATTCAGGAAGTGGGCCGCGGCATCGCCGTCGCCTTTGTAGCCACCATTTACGGCGTCGGCGCGGCCAATCTCCTCTTCCTCCCCTTCGCCGGCAAGATGCGCATCCGCATTCACGACGACCAGCAGCGTCACGAGATGATGCTGGAGGGCGTCATCTCCATCCTGGAAGGCATGAACCCCCGCATGCTGGAGATCAAGCTCTCCGGCTTCCTGGAAAAGTCTAACCCTGAAAAGCCGGAGGTCGTGATATGAGCCGCCGCCTGCCCAGATCCCGCGTGAGTCAAGACCGCTGGCTGGTCTCCTACGCCGACTTCATTACCCTGCTCTTCGGCTTTTTTGTGGTGCTGTACGCCTTCGCCAAGGCCGATCAAAAAAAGCAGGTGCAGGTGTCGGAGGCCATCGACGTGGCCTTCCGCACCTTGGGGATCTTTCCCGATGCGAGCCGGCGTCCTTCGACCCTCTCCACAACCTCTTCGGGAACCGATCAAGCGGTCATTCCCATGAACATCGTGATGGGAGAGGATGTGCTCGCGCCCGCTCGGGTCAAGGAGGATCTCGAACAGGTGCGGCGCGAGTTGGAGCAGACGCTTTCCAACCAGGTCGCCCAGCACACCGTCTCCATCCAGATGGGGCGCGACGGGTTGGTGATCAGCCTGCGCGAAGCCGGCTTCTTCAACTCAGGGTCGGCCAGCCCGAGGCCGGAAACCCTGGCAACGCTCCGCCAGATTGCCTCTTCCCTGGGCCGCACTCCCTACGATCTGCGCGTCGAGGGCCACACCGATAACGTTCCCATCCATACGGAGGAATTCGACTCGAACTGGGAGCTCTCCTCGGCCCGCGCCACGCACATCGCGCGGCTGCTTCTAGACATGAAGGCCATGCCAGCGGAACGCATCTCGGCGGCCGGATATGCAGAGTTTCACCCTGTGGCCAGCAACGATACGGCTAATGGTCGCGCGGAAAACCGGCGCGTCGATCTGGTCGTGCTTCCACGCAGCAAGATCAACTTCGCCGCGCCTGCGCCGCCCCATTCTTCGGGCGGATGGCGGAAGATTACGGACGAATAAACGCTTTCTGCGCCATTGTTCGGTATCTTTCGAGCCGAACATTGGATTGGCCAAGCCCCTCCAACTGAACTCTCAAGACAAAACGACAGCCCCGCAGCAAACCTTGCCTGCGGGGCTGTCGTTTTGAGTGGTGGGCCGCAGCTTTTAGTGAAGGCCGGCAGCGTTTTCGGTTGGGCCGGGCTCGGTTCTGCCCAGCGTGTCGTGGAGCGGCTGCGCCGGAGTGACTCCCGGCTCTTCCTTCGCTACGGAGACGGCCAGAATGCGGATCTTGTCGTTTGCCGGCAGGGTCAGAGTCTTCGCGCCGGACGGCAAATCCATCGCGTAGGCGAAGAGATAGCTGTAGGCATACGGCTGGTTGAGGCCATCCGCAGTGTGGTGGTGCGAGGCGTACCAGGCCAGAGTGGCCGGCTTGACGTAACCGGAACGCAGGCCGAGGTAATCTTCCGGATAGTTCGGCGACCAGTTGGGCGTGCCGCGATCCGAAATATCCCAAGTGGCGTGATTGGCCGAGACGGCCCAATCCTTGCGGAGCGGAACCTGGTGAGCGGGAGTCCTGCCGTACGGCCCGCCGCCCATGGTGACCGAATCTGGCCTCGGTTTCCAGAGGCGCGTGTCCCATTGCCCGATGAAGCCGCCCCAATCCTGAACAGTCAGCTTGACCGCCTGTTTGCCCACCTGGAAGACGGCCGGCTGGTCGCCCTCGGCAGAGGCTGCGAGCACGTACACCTTGTTAAAGCCACCCGCGGGCAGATCGATGGCCTGTCCGTTGGGCACTACGGCATTGGGTTTGCCGCTGCCGGCAGGGGCCAGTTGGAAGTTGACGCCGTTGAAGTTCAACTGCGCAGGCAGCATCTCGGCCGGAAGCGCGTTGCCTTTGCTGTCGAATCCGCCGACCGATTTGGTATCGTCCTCGCTGGCGGCGGCAAGATCGTATTTGAGTGCAACCGGCTGAGAAGCAACCGCCGCGGTTTGGGCCGGGGGCACGCCAAGCGTCAAGGCAAAGGTACGCGGTTGATAGGGCGTAAAGGAAGTTTCAAGCGCTCCGTCCACCACCGTTGCCGAACCGACTGGAAGCTCCTGCCCGTTGACTTCGCGAGCTGAGGCGACCGGGCCGGCAAACTTCACATGCACCTTCGAGGCGGGCTTGCCGTCCATCTCGACCATGCGCACGATCACTTCGTCGCTCAGTTCGGCTTTTTTGAGAGCAAGAATGCGGACGCTGGACGAGTCGACGCCGGCCAGAGAAATGCTGCGGCCGAGGGTTCCCGTGTGCTTTTCGGTGGCAAAGGCCAGCAGCGGATCGCTCAGCCGGTAGCCCTGCCAGTCGGTTTTGCCTTCGCGCCAGTCGCCGGAGTGGCCGGCAATCCCGAAGAGAATCTCGTGATGTCCCCAGTCCTGGTTGTGCTGATCGGTGTATCCACCGGCCGGGCGCACCGTCGAACCCGGAGGGGGCGGCGGCGCACCGGGCGTGCGGAGCAGCGTCAGGCGCAGGGTGTGGTCGTCGCGCTTGTCCGAACCGTTCTTGACATCGGTCAGGATGGTGGAGCCGAAGGAGCCGCTCTGGTCGGTCAGATCGATCCAGTGATGGGAGGCCACTTCAAACTGCCGTTCCTGCGCGGTAGGCCGCTGAATGGTGCCGACCTCCCAGTTGTAGGTAGCCATCTGGTTGGTCGCCGAAAGCGGGAAAACAGCCTTGAGGTTTGCGCTCAGCGTCCGCCAGTCGATGGACTCGCCGAACTCGACCCGGTTGCCTGCATCGCCGGCCGCGAGACGAACGGTCTGCACGAACTTGGAGCCTTCTGTTTCGCGTGAAACTTCCACCGCGACCCGCACCGGGCCGTTCTCGACCACGCGAATCTTCGCGGGACCGCTTACGTAGGCGCGCGGCGCGGCCTGCTCCTGGTCGAAGTCCATATTCCAGGCCGGCCACTGCCGCGGGGAATCCTCGGAAATCGCCAGCCGGAAAGGCGCGGAGAGCAGTTCCTTGTTGAGGGACTTGTCGAAGATGCTGCTCACATCGCCATCGGCGTTCAGCGCAACACGGTAACGCGCGTTTTCAAGCGACGACTCGCTCACCTTCAGTTCGTGCGAAGGCGCAGGCGAGGTCGCGGGACGAACGTCGTAGACCGCATAGCCGACAGACGGCGTTTTGGCCAGAAAGAGCACCTTGCCGTTCTCGAGCTGCGCGGGAACACTCTTTCCGTCGGGGCCGGTGGCGCGAAGCGCCGAGGGCGTTTTCCCTGGGAACGAAACCGAAGCCTCGACCACATCTTCCCGGGCGATGTCGAGCGGGTTGTAGACCACCACCGGCACGCCGCTGGCCTGGGTATCGAGCACCGAGGCGATCGACTGCGTGGCGCTGGTCAGCACATCCGCGAACTGGTTCATCGCAATCACATCGTCGTTGTGCGCGAACTCATAGGCACGGGGGGTTGCAGTGCCGGGGCCCGTATCGTGGAACTGGCCGCCCATGACCAGTGTCCAAGCATCGTTCAGGCGCTGCTGCGGGTAAGGACGGCCTCCCATCCAAGCGGCTGCGATGGAGGCTTTTTCCGCCGCATCGGCCAGAAGCTCGTTCTTGCGGTTCCACCGCTTGTGGTATGCCTCGGAGGTCAACGAGCCGGCGGAGTGGTTGATCAGTTCCAGGTCGCCTTTGTAGGTGGGCATCTTGGACTGCATCTCCGGCTTGATGTCCAGAAACATCTGATCGGCGGTCGCCGAGATGACGCGGACCGGGCCATCGCCCATGCGAACCGGCTGGGCCGGAGCTTCCGCGGTCTTCGAGGGGTCGCCGCCAGGCGCACCCCTGCCGAAGGTGGGGGAAGGCAGAACGGCTTCGCCCTGCGTGGCCATGGCTTCGAGCAGCTTCACGGATTGCTCGTCCACCGCGCCGCCGATGTCGCCGGTGCCGATGTAGTGATAGTCGGCGTAGACGCCGGTCACTTTTCCATCCAGGTCAATGCGCTTGGTCCAGTCGACCTCTTGCGGCCTCTGCCGGAATTCCCGTGGAGCGGCTTGAGGCGGCGCGCCGGGAGCCGGCGGAGGCAGCTTGGGCTGGACCACAGGCGGAGGCGTCTTGCTCAGGTCCGACCGGATTCCGCCACCATAGCTACCAGGATTGAGCGCAGCCAGAACGGTCTCTCCATCGGGTCCCTGCCAAATCCCGACATTGAAAGGAATGCCCTCGGGAGTGTCTTCGGGAGAACCAGGCCCGCCGACCTTGGGAGAGGGCTGCCAGGAGGAGTTGAGTTTCTGCGTGGAGAAGCCCTTCACGCCAGAGTGCGCCAGGATGGTGGGCAGCGATGCGGGAAAACCGAAACAGTCCGGCAGCATGTATTCGGCGCTGGCCTTGCCGAACTCCTTGCGGAAATAGGTATTGCCATAGAGGACTTGGCGGAAGATCGATTCGGCGCTGGGCAAATTCACATCGCCCTCTTCCACCGAGGAACCGGCCGGAAACCAGTTTCCCTTGGCCACATAGCCCTTCATCCGCTCATAGTCGGCGGGGAAATACTCCTTCATCAGCCGGTATCGGTTCGAGCCCGACCAGTTGAAGACATAGTGCGGGTATTTGTCGATCAGGTCGAAGTTCACGCGCATGGTCTTCAGCAGGTACTCGCTGATGGTCTGGGGAAACTCCCAGCGCCACTGGGTATCGAGGTGGGCATAAGGCACCACGTAGAGCGTGGGCTGTTTAGTGATGTCCGGGGCCTGCATGGTCTGCGCAAAGGGGTGAAGCGGGACCGCGATGACGGCAACAAAGAGCAAGGATTTCAGGAAACGAAACATGGAGCCTCCAGTGGATGGAACTCGAGGGCCAGAGTGAAACGCTGGCGCTAGCAGGTGGGAGAGGGTGGAAGCGGGACGCCATGGTATCGTTTCCACCGCACCATGGTAAGAACCGCGTTTCCCTTTGTCAAGAGAGATTTCCGGAAGAGATTGGACCGGGCAAACGCGCTCTCCAAGCCGCCGGGGAGAACCGACCATTCCGCTGGAGCCCAGCTTGATTTCCCGCCGGTTCACCCTTTTGGCTGCTTTCCCCGCCAAATATGCCGATCGGGGTTGGCCGAGCCCAACGCAGCTGCTATTCGATGGGCCGACGAGGCCTGCAGGTAACTTCTTTACCGATTCCGCAAGGCAGAAGCCCCGTTTTCCTTTCTGCCGGGGTTCGCGCCGTCGTCAGCAACGCCGGAAATCGCAGGCAACCGGAGGGGGCGTCGCATCATCACAGTTACACAGTTAGTAAATAGATCAGCGGAACGAGTCGCGAGCCCAGGTGTACATGGCAACGATCCTATTGGTTGATGGCGATTCCCTTCAGGCGCTCCTGCGAAAGTCCATTCTGGAACGGCGATTCCCCGACGTTCAGCGCGTCAACGGCGCCGCAGAGGCGTTGTGCCTGGTGGAGCAACCACAATTTGCCACCGGTCTGGCATTGGTCATCTGCAGTTCGCAGATGACGGGAATCGGCGCGCCGGCGTTTGTCGCCGAGTTGCGCTCCCGGCTGCCCTGGCTCCCGGTCCTGGTGCTGGGCGGCGAGGGGGAAACAGGCAGCAACTACGCAGACGGACAGGTGCGGTTTCTGCCCAGGGCGACAGCCACCGAGGAGATGGTTGCCGCGGCCAGCCAAATGCTCTTCGAATCGGAGTGCAAGACCGCCTGAGCGCAAAAAGGCCGGCTTCCTGGGCAGCCGGCAGAATCGCGCGTACCTGCCCGCATTCGGATCTCCCTTCGGGCAGCGGTTGGATTTACGCACCTGGTTCTACTAGAATCGCTTCAGACTCGCCTGGAGGCGGGTAGAGCGCGATACATGTTTGCTCTTCAAACGCCTGATTGCAAAGACTGACAATTTTGTTTTCGATGTGACGGCATTCTCTCGCACTCCTCTCCTGGTTTGGCCAGTGCAAGCCCCTCGCGGCTGAGTACGGCATTCGAACCGGATTGCAGGGCGTCTGCGAGGAAGCGAAAGGAACTCCTGTTGAAAAATCCCGCATCCAAGTACACTCCCACGCGCACGGTCCAGTTGAACGATCGCACCTGGCCAGGCAAAATCATCGACAAGGCGCCCTTGTGGTGCAGTGTGGACCTGCGCGACGGGAATCAGGCACTGATCGACCCGATGGATCTGAAGCGCAAGAACAGCATGTTCGATCTGCTGGTCAGGCTGGGTTTCAAGGAAATTGAAGTAGGCTTTCCCGCCGCATCCCAAACGGAATTCGATTTTTGCCGGGGACTGATCGAAGAGGGCCGCATTCCGCCGGATGTGACGGTGCAGGTTCTTACGCAGGCGCGCGAGGAGTTGATTCAGCGCACCTTCGAGGCATTGCGCGGCGTGCATCGCGCCATCGTCCACGTCTACAATTCGACCTCGACCTTGCAGCGCGAAGTCGTCTTCAAGATGGATCGCGAGGGAGTGAAGCAACTCGCTGTCGATGGAGCGAAAATGCTTCAAGACCAATCGGCATCCTACCCTGGGACAGAGTGGATCTTTGAGTACTCGCCGGAGAGCTTTACCGGGACCGAGCTTGACTACGCCCTGGAGGTTTGCGAGGCAGTGCTGGCAGTCTGGAAGCCCACGCCGGACCATCGCGCCATTATCAATCTGCCGGCTACGGTGGAGAACTCGACGCCCAATGTCTATGCGGATCAGATCGAGTGGATCGGCCGGCACTTCAAGAACCGGGAATCGATCGTCCTCAGCGTACATCCGCACAATGACCGGGGCACCGCGGTGGCCGCGGCGGAGTTGGCGCTGATGGCGGGGGCCGATCGCGTCGAGGGCACGCTCTTCGGGAACGGGGAGCGCACGGGCAACGTCGACCTTGTGACCTTGGCCCTCAATCTGTACACCCAGGGCATCGATCCCGGATTGGATCTTTCCGACCTTCCAGGCGTCATCCAGTGCGCCGAGTCTTGCACCCAGTTGGCCGTGCATCAGCGGCAACCCTATGCGGGCGAGTTGGTGTTTACCGCCTTCTCCGGCTCGCACCAGGATGCAATCAAGAAGGGATTCGCGGCGCAGGCAGGTCAAACCTCATGGCGGGTTCCCTATCTGCCTTTGGACCCGAACGATATTGGCCGGACCTATGAAGAGGTCGTGCGCGTCAATAGCCAGTCGGGCAAGGGCGGGGTGGCGTTTATCCTGGAGCGCGACCACAATGTCCTCTTGCCGCGCAAACTGCAGATCGAGTTCAGCCGCGTGATCCAGAAGATCAGCGACGAGACCAGCCGCGAGATACGCTCAGCGGAGATTTGGAATGCCTTCCAGGCGGAGTACCTCGGCCCCCAAATCCCGTTTTCCTGCATCCGCTGTTCCGAGATCCTGAGCACGGAGACCACGAATATCGCGGCTACCGTCAAAGTGGACCAAGTGGAGCACGCGATCACCGGAGACGGAAACGGTCCCATCGATGCCTTTGTCGATGCGATGAATCGGGAGTTTGGCTTTGCCATCCGAGTCGTCGATTACCATGAGCAATCGATCACCGGTGGCGCCTCGGGCACCGCGATGGCCTATATCGGACTGCAATTCGGAGAATCGGAATTGGTGTTCGGCGTGGGAACGCATCCCAGCATCGTGAAGGCGTCGCTGAATGCGATTCTGTGCGCCGTCAATCGCGCAGTGGCGCATGGAACAGTTGCCCTTTCACCCGCCCCCTGACGCACTGGTTCGGCAGCTGACCGGATCGGCTCGATAAGTTTTCTCCCTGGTGGACAACTTTGGCTGAACGCGGAGTTCCGTGGCAACAGCCTGCTTTTGTTGGACAAGAGCTGGATTCTTGGGCAAAGCCGGAGATTTTGGCAAAGCCTCGCGCCGCAAACGGACGATTTTCGCCCCCTGTCCTATTCCCGTGCCCATTCTCCATCCGGAGAGTGAGGCAGATCACACGCTCAACGCCTATGATGGGGTGAGAATGTTCCGGCGGGATGCCGTTTGCGCTCCCCGTCTGCGTGCGAGAATCATTTTGGAGCTCGAATGGCAGCGTTTGGCAGTTTTGCACTTCTTATCGCATTGGCCTTGGCCGCTTACAACCTGCTGGCAGGTGCTGTTGCCCTGCGCCTGATTGCAACCAAACAACAAACAGCGGTTTCTCCCGAGCGACTGGCCGACACGGCGCGACGGGCTGGGATCGCCGGATTTGTGGCCGTCACGGCAGCCGCATTTGCGCTAGTCTGGTCGGTCTTCACCAACGATTTTTCCATCACCTACATCATGGAACACTCCAACCGCGCCCTGCCCGGAGCCTACAAGTTCTCCGCGCTGTGGAGCGGCCAGGAGGGTTCGCTGCTGCTGTGGGCGTGGCTGCTGGGGGCCTACGGCTTCGTTCTGCGGCTGACGCACAAGCGCGATGTGAAGCTTTACGCCTATGCGGGCGTCATCATGGCGGCCATCCAGGTCTTCTTCCTGGCGGTGCTGAACTTTGCCGCCCCGCCCTTCGCGCTGATGAAGGGCGTCATTCCCGAAGACGGCAACGGGCTGAATCCACTGCTTCAATACCCGGAGATGGTGATTCATCCCCCCATGCTCTACCTGGGCTACGTGGGCTTCTCGGTTCCCTTCGCCTTTGCCCTGGGCGCGCTCATGATGCGTTATCCCGGTGAGAAGTGGATCAAGATCACCCGCATCTGGACCATGGTGACCTGGCTCTTCCTGACCTGCGGCATCTTTCTGGGCATGCACTGGGCCTACGCCGTGCTGGGATGGGGTGGCTACTGGGGCTGGGACCCGGTCGAGAACGCGAGCTTCATGCCCTGGCTCACCGGAACCGCCTTTCTGCACTCCGTGATGATGCAGGAGAAAAAGGGCATGATGAAGAGCTGGAACGTGTGGCTGATCTTCTCCACCTTCCTGCTCACCATGCTGGGCACGCTGCTGACCCGCGCCGGCCTGGTCAGCTCAGTGCATGCCTTTGCCCAATCCACCATCGGCACGTGGTTTGTGGTCTTCATGGGCATCGTGCTGGCGGTGTGCATCTTTACCTACATTCTGCAGCGCAGCCATCTGAAGAGCGACCATCAGGTCGAGTCGCTGGTGAGCCGCGAGTCCAGCTTTCTGTTCAACAACCTGGTCCTGCTGGCGGCCTGCTTCGTGATTCTGTGGGGAACGCTCTTCCCCATCCTTTCCGAGTACGTGGTGGGCAACAAGGTGACCGTCGGCGCGCCCTGGTACAACCAGGTGGCCGTGCCCATCGGGCTCTTCCTGCTGTTCCTGACCGGCGTGGGACCGTTGCTGCCCTGGCGCGCCACCTCGCTCCGCAGCATTCGCCGCAACTTCATTCTGCCCTCGATTGCGCTCTGGGCAACGGCGATCGTCTGCCTCGCCGTGGGCGTGCGGCCCTGGAAGGATGGCGCCTTCGACAACGGCAATTTCTACGCGCTGGTTGCGTTTTCTTTGTCGGTCGCCGTCTTCACCGCCATTCTCTCGGAGTTTCTGCGCGGGGCCGGCGTCATCGCCCGGCAGAGCGGGCGAAACTATTTCACCTCCATGGTCCTGCTGGTTCGCCGCAATACCCGCCGCTACGGCGGCTACTTCATCCACATCGGCGTGGTGATTGTGGTCATTGGCCTGGCCGGCTCGGCCTTCAACCGCAATGTGGAAAGTGAAATGAAGCTCCACGACAAGATGGTCATCGGCCCCTACACGCTGGAGCAGGTGGGGGCGTCCGAGGACTCGAACGCCAACTACAACTCGGAGTACGCGCTGCTGGATGTTTCCAAGGGCGGCAAAAAGCTCTTCCAGATGACTCCAGAGAAGCGCATCTATCTGGCCAGCGAGCAGCCGCAAACCATGGTGGCCATCCACTCGGTTCCCGAATGGGATCTGTACGTGGTCTATGAAGGCACCAATCCCGATACCGCCCAACCGATCATCAAGGCCTTTCTGAATCCGCTGGTGAGCTGGATCTGGGCCGGGGTGGTGCTGATGGTCCTGGGCACGATAGTCGCACTGCTTCCCAGCCAGAAACCGGCGCTGCAGAAGGGAGGCCAGCAATGAGAACTCGAACAGCTTTGACCTTTTGGTTGAAAACATTGCAAGCCGGAGTGCTGGCTGTGGCCGTCTGCTTCACCATGGGCGCAAGCGATGCCGGCTCACGCTTCAACGATCTGGGGCACCGGCTGATGTGTACCTGCGGCTGCGCCCAACTGCTGGGCGAGTGCAACCACGTCGGCTGCACGGAGTCCGGCCGCGAGCGCGAGGAACTGAAGGCAGGCATTGCCTCCGGCGCCAGCGACAAGGAAATTCTGGCCGCGTTTGCCACCAAGTACGGAGCCACCGTGCTGGCCGCTCCCACCACCAAGGGCTTTGACCTGGTGGCCTGGATCGCCCCGTTTGCGGTCTTTGCGGCGGCGCTGCTGGGCACCATTCTGCTGGTTCGGCGCTGGTCGGTGGGCAAGACGCAGGCCGCCGCACAGACCACCGATCCAGCCACGGAAGCACTCAGGGAAAAGATTCGCCGGGAGACCGGCAGCGACGGAGGATTCTAAGCCATGACGCCGACTCTGGGTCTGATTTGCGGAATGCTGCTGCTGTTTGTACTGTTTCTGTACACTTTCTGGCCGGAGAATCTCTTCGCCAGCCAGCGCGAAAAAACCCGCCTGGATTATCTTCTGGAGCGCAAAGACCAACTGTATGAGAACCTGCGCGACCTGAACTTCGAGTACCGCGCCGGAAAGTACCCTGAAGAGGATTTTGTGAACCAGCGGGCGCAGCTTGAAAGCGAAACCGCGCAATTGCTGGCCGAAATCGAACACTTGCAGCAGGCCTGAGAAAGTGCTTGAGCGCTTCATTCACATGAGAAGGATTCCCATTACGACCATGAGATCGATCAAATTTCTCGTTCTAACTGGAGCCGCAAGCCTGTTGCTTGCGGGTGCGCTGGCCCAGGCCACTCAAGTCACCGGAACGGTGACCAACAAGACCACCGGCAAACCCGCGGCAGGCGATACCGTCGTGCTGGTGGACGTGCAGGCCGGCATGGGCGAAGCAGCCAAAACCACCACCGACGCCCGCGGCCATTATGCTCTGAACAAGCCCGCAAACAGCCCCTATCTTGTCCGGGTAATGCACCAGGGAGCCGGCTATTTTATCGGCGCTCCCGAAGGCGGCGGGCCGGGCGACATCTCCGTCTATGACGTTGCCGCCAAGGTCGAGGGAGTGGGCATTGACGAGGACGTTCTCGGGATGGAGGCCGCCAACGGGCAACTTCAGGTCACCGAGCGCTACATTGTCCACAACACCGGCGCGCCGCCCCGCACCCAGTGGAGCCCGCGCTCCTTCCAGATTGTGCTGCCGGCAGAGGCGGTGGTCGCGGGAGTGGCCGTGCAGCGGCCCGGCGGACTGCCGACCTCGGTCAAATTGGACCCCGACGGCCCCAAGGGCCACTACTCCTTCAACCTGCCCATCCAGCCCGACGAGGGCGACAAGGGCACGCTCTTCCAGATCGAATACTCGGTGCCCTACGCTGGCGGCAAGTACACCTTCAAGCCGCAGGTGACGTTGCCCGCAAAAACGGTGTGGGTGGTCCTGCCCAAGAGCATGACCTTTGCCGGAGCGGGCTTCCAGTCTTCGCCGCAGGACCCCGGAGTGCAGACCTACGTAGCCAAAAATGCGGTTCCCGGCAAGGCGCTGGAGTTCACGGTTGGCGGTTCGGGATCGATGCCGCGGGAAGCACAGGGCGGCGGAGGCGGACAACAGAGCGGGGACAATGGCGCTCAGGACGCGAGCGCCACGGGCAACGGACCCGGCGGCGGCATCGGCGCACCCATCGCCACACCAGACCCGCTGTCGAAGTACAAGTGGTGGATTCTGGGCGCCCTGGCGCTTCTAATGGCGGCTGCGGCGGCTTTCCTCTTGCGCAAACCTGCCGGGACCCCGGCAGTGGCAAGCTCACCGGTGAGCCCGAGCGCGGGCACAGTGCCGAGCTTCACGCCCCCGGCGAATAAGAACACGGCGTTGCTCTCCGTTCTGAAGGACGAATTGTTTGCGCTGGAGAGCGAGAAAATCGCCGGAACGCTTTCCGCCGCGGAGTACACGGAGTTGAAGGCGGCTCTGGAGACAGTGCTGAAGCGGGCACTGAAGAGAAACTAGCTTTCAGCAATCAATGAACGGCGGGCGGCATCGACTGGATGCCGCCCGCCTGTTTTTGTTCGAGCCGCGCCGATCTGGACGGCTGTTCCCTTCCCGCCGCTCGACCGTCGAAGTGAGAGAATGAAACGTTGGGGGACGACTCGATGAATACCTTCAAAACCACGATTCTTCTTACTGGATTGACACTTATTCTGGTTCTGGCCGGAGAATATCTGGGCGGCACCAACGGGGCTCTGATCGCCTTTGCCATCGCCGCGACGACCAACTTTTTCAGCTATTTCTATTCCGACAAGCTGGCGCTCGCCATGTACCACGCCCAGCCGGTGACCCGCGAGGAGCTGCCGCGCGTCTATGACGTGGTGGAGAGGCTCACTTCCAAGGCCGGCATTCCCATGCCGAAGATCTACGTCATTCCCACCGAATCGCCCAACGCCTTCGCCACCGGCCGCAATCCGCAACACGCCTCGGTGGCCGTGACGCACGGCATTCTGGCGCTGCTGACCGACGAAGAGTTGGAGGGCGTGCTGGCCCACGAACTGGGCCACGTGCGCAACCGCGACATTCTCACCAGCTCGATTGCCGCCACCCTGGCCGGCGCCATCACCATCCTGGCGCGCATGGCCTTCTGGTTCGGCGCCATGGCCGGATTCGGCGGCGGCCGCCGCGACCGCGAAGGCGGCGGGCTGGGCGCAATCTTCATGCTGCTGCTCGCGCCTATTGCCGCCATGCTGATTCAACTCTGGGTTTCGCGCACGCGGGAGTACGAAGCCGACGCCAGCGGCGCGCACCTCACCGGCAACCCCTATGCATTGGCCTCAGCTCTGGAGAAAATTTCGAGCACGAGCCGCAGGGTTCCGCTGCAAGCTTCGCCCAACTCGGCCCATATGTTCATCATTGCCCCGCTGCTCAGCGGCCAGACCTTCGCCAGCCTGTTTTCTACCCACCCGCCGGTCGAGAAGCGCATCGAGAGGCTGATCGGAAAACAGTCTGCCCAGGCGCTCATTCGATAGCTGGGTGCCCCATATCTCGGGATCCCCAGCGACAGGTCTTCGCCGCTGGGGTGAGGATTCGATTTTGAGACCTGGGAAACCACTGATTCAACGGTACGAACCCCCAGTCAGAGACCTTGTATTCTTGTCCCATGAAGACTTTGCTTCGCACTCTTCTCTATCTCGCGCTGGTGGTCTGGCTGGGCGCGGAGATCTTCTTTCCCATCGTGGCCGCCACCACGTTTGGTGTCTTGCAGCCCAATACGCATACGGCCGGAGCCATCGTGGGCCAGTTGTTGCGCATTCTGCATGGAATGGGGCTGGTCTCGGGAATGGTGGCGCTGGCGTTGCTGGCGCTGGCTCCGGCCTGGGGCCTCTACAAGCCGCACATGGTGCTGGCGCCGATGGTCCTGCTGATCGCGATGATCGCCGGCACAGTCTATTCGCAGTTCGGCATCCTTCCGTCCATGGAGTTGGACCGCATCGCGGCCGGGGGCGCCATCGACGCAGCCGATGCGGCCAATCCCAGCCGCGTCCATTTCCAGAAACTCCACCAGCGCAGCGAACATGTGGAAGAAGCAATTCTGCTGCTGGGGTTGGCGACGGTGGTGCTGGTGGCGAGAGCGGAGACGGCAAGGAACTAGGTATCAGGGTTCAGGGATCAGTTTGAAGACCGCCGATTGCGGCGCACGCAGCGAGAGCAAACTTCAAACTCAAGGATCGGGACTGATCCCTGATCCCTGTTCCTGTATCATCGAAGAGGTCCTCAGGCGCACGATTCATCCTGCGCGGGACCCCATAGGACGTACATGAAGACTGGCATTATTGGCCTGCCACAGGTAGGCAAAACATCTCTGTTCAAGATTCTGACCAAAGCCAAGCTCGAGGACCGGGGCTTCTCCAACCCGCGCGAAGAGCACATCGGCGTGGCGCGCGTCCCCGACGAGCGGCTGGACAAGCTGTCGGAGCTTTACTCCCCGAAGAAGACCACCTACGCCAGCGTGGAATTCGTGGACGTGGCGGCCATCGGGCAGGAGGCGCTGAAAGAGACGGCCTTCCTGACCAGCCTGCGCAACGTGGACGCGTTGATGCACGTGCTGCGCGCCTTCGAGAACGATTCGATTCCGCACGTCGGCCCCATCGACCCTCTGCGCGACATCAAGAACGTCGAGTTCGACCTGATGATCAGCGATCTGACCCAGGTGGAGAAGCGCCTGGAGCGGCTGGAAAAGGACCTGAAGAAGGGCCGCACCAGCGAGCTGGAGCACGAAAAGGACCTGTTGTTGCGCTCCAAGGAGGCTCTCGAAAAGGAGCAGCCGCTGCGCGAGTTGGAGATGACGGCGGAAGAGAGAAAGCTCATCAAGGGCTTCATGTTCTTGTCGCAAAAACCGATTTTGTATGTACTTAACATCGGCGAAAGCATGTCCCTGGGCGACGACCTGGAGGCCGCGGTCAGCCGCTACAAGCTGGACGAAGTGGCGGCCCGGCCCAACGCCGGAGCGACGGCCATCTGCGGCAAGGTGGAAGCCGAGCTGGCGGAGATGGACGACGAGGAAGCGGCGGACTTTCTGGGCAGCTACGGGCTGCGCGAAAGCGGCTTGGTCCGGCTGATTCGCAAGAGCTACCAGTTGCAGGGGCTGATCAGCTTCTTCACCGCGGGCGAGGACGAGTGCCGCGCCTGGACCATTCCGGTAGGCTCCAAGGCTCCGCAGGGTGCCGGAGCCATTCACACAGACCTGGAACATCACTTCATTCGCGCGGAAACCATCCGCTGGGACGCCCTGCTGGAAGCCGGATCCGAAGCCGCAGCGCGGGCCAAGGGAACGCTGCGCCTGGAAGGCAAGGAATACGTGGTGCAGGATGGGGACGTGATGCACATCCGGCACAGCGGGTAAGGGCGGATGGTCAGGCTTTCGATCATTTTGGGGCTTCTGGCCGCGCTGGCCGATGTGGCGGGCGGGTTTGTGCTGGTGCGCGCGCGCGGCGTGGAGCGCTACCTGCGCTACTTTGTGGCGCTGGGCGCGGGCTTCCTCATGGCCACGGCGGTGGTGGAGATGGCTCCCGAGAGCCTGCGCCTGAGCCCGCGGATGGGGCCCATCCTCATCATGGGCGGCTATTGCGTGGTGCACCTGCTGGAACACACCATCAACGCCCACTTCCATTTTGGCGAGGAGACGCACGGGGGCGAGTTCGTCTCCCAGCACACCGGCAACTCTGTCATGGCTGGCCTGAGTCTTCATGCGCTCTTTGACGGCGTGGCCATCGGGTCGGGCTTCCTGGTGACCAACTGGCTGGGCTGGCTGATCTTCATGGCGATCTTCCTGCACAAGGCGCCGGAAGGCTTCACCATGGCCTCCGTGATGCTGGCCAGTGGACGCAGCCGCACGACGGCCCTCTACTCCGCCGTAGCTCTGGCCGCTGCCACCCTGGCCGGCGTTCTGGTCATCGAGCTGATTCCGAGCTGGCTGCCTTATGGCCTGCCCGTCTCGGCTGGTGTGGCGCTTTACGTGGCTGCCACCGATCTGGTGCCCGAAGTCAACCGGGAACCAGGCATCCGCATGGCGTTGGTGTTTTTCACTGGAGTGGGTGGTTTTCTGCTGCTCAGGGCGCTGCTGCCGGCGCTTTGACGATGAAGCTCTCATCCGGAAGCGGAATCCCGCTTCATCGTGAGTACCGCCATTTCGCAAACGGCAAAGACAAATCCATTCGCTCAGGAGCGAATTCCCCGCCCTTTGCGCCGGACGCTACCCTCGCAGGGCGGCCGATGGCGCCAAGTGAACCAGTTCCTGCCGCACGCTGCACTCCCCGTCAAAGACGCCACGAATCGACTGCAGCACGCGCTCGGGAGTGATCATCCGCATGCAGATCGGATCGGTGCAGGCGGAGTTCTTCTGGTTCGCGGCGGTGACGCAGGGCGAGCAGGAGAGCTCGGCGGTGATGGACTCCGTATTGCCCAGGCCGCCGTAGAGCCTGGGCGTCTCCGGTCCAAACAGCACCAGCGAGCGGATAGGCGTGATGGCGGAGAAATGGGCCGGCCCGCTGTCGTTGGTGACCAGGACGGTGGAGATGTTGTAAAGCGCGGTCAGCGCCTTCAGCTTGTGCATTCCCGCAAAGCTGCGGAAGCGCGGATGGCCAATGGACTCCTGCATGCGCAGGGCTTCCTCTCGCTCGGCGGGAGAGCCGGTAATGAGCACCAGCGCGTCGTCCCACTCGTGAACCACCAGGTCGGCCAACGCGGCAAAGTTTTCCTGCGCCCACCGCCGCTGAGGCAGCAGTTCCGAGCTGTTGGGATTGATGAGCACGATGCGGTTGTACTCCGGCCGGTAATCGGGATACACCTCGCGCACCAGCTCGCGCATGGATTTCTTGTCGGTCTCGGAAACAGCCTGGATCGGAACGCGGACCTCGTCATCCGAGACGAAAGTCTTGGAATAGGGCACTTCTGGCTTCGACGCCAGCAGGGCGTTCACCATGCAGACGAAATTCTTGGCCATGTGGATGTGGCCGTTGTAATTCACGCGGTGGGTCATCATCTCGCCGCGATAGAGGCCCTCGCAATGGAAGCGGTAGAACCCCACCCGGCGGCAGGCCCCGGAGAGTCCCGTGAGCAGGGCCGAATAGCGCGAGAACAGCTCGAGGTCCACGACCGTGTCGATCTTGGCCTTGCGCGCCCAGCGGAGAAAACGGAGCGAGTCGAGTGCGAGAGCGAACAGGCCGGTCTCGCGGATGGTAACGATGTTGGCCTCGGGAACGGTGTCCAGAAGGCGTACGCTCTCCGCATTGCGCTCGAAAATGAGGAAGAAGATTTCGGCGTCGAGCTGGTCTTTTGCCTTTTGCAGGGCCGGGTTGGCGATGATCGTCGAGCCCATCTCGGAGAGTTCGACAAAAAGAACCCGCCGCGGCTTGGCCGGGCCCTTGGGCTTGCCCGCCAGGCGCACCACCTGGGTAAACAGGAAGCAGAGGGGAATCCCAATCCAGTAATCGACGGCTCGCATCGTCCGTAGCTTCATTCCATGAACCCTTTTGAGCTTTTTTTGATACCGGGTTGCACCCAACCGCGGATCGTACACGGACGCCCGGAGACGCTGCCGCCCTGCAACTTTAGACGCGCGCAGGCATTGCCCGCTTACGTCAACTACAATTGAAATTATAGTCTGCCAATGCGAGTCAGGCATCCGCTGGGCGTGGCAATGTGCTTTGCGATTTCAACCCGTTTTACGTGCGCAATGGATTAGCCTTGCGCGAGGGAACGCGCAATTCTCTCTGCCCACCGCTCGACAATGTCGGAGGTCAGGATTTGCCATTCATGCGGAAATCCTGAATAAGGTCCAAGGGCTGAACAACGTGCATCGTCTTCGTAAGCGCAACATTCTTCTAGTCTTGCTGTTCTCCATCCTCGCCTTCGCGGTCATGGGTTACCATCCTGGCATCGAAGACGACGGAGTGTATCTGGCCGCTGTAAAAAATAACGTAAATCCAGCGCTCTATCCCTTTGACGGCATCTTTTTCAAGGTCCAGCTCCAAGCCACCTTCTTTGACAAGTGGGTGGCCGGGTTCGTCCACCTCACCGGCATTCCCGTAGCGTGGACAGAGCTGCTCTGGCAATTTGGATCCATCGTCCTGATCATCTTCGGCTGCTGGAGCATCGCCCGCAAGCTCTTTCCCGAAGCGCGGGCGCAATGGGCCGGCGTTGCCCTGGTCGGCGCCATGTTTACGCTGCCGGTATCCGGAACCGCCCTGTATCTCGTGGATCAGCACCTGCATCCGCGCAATGTGGCCACAGCGCTCATCTTGCTGGCCATCTCCAGGATTTTGGCCGGCCGCCGCTGGCAAGCCGTTCCGCTCCTGCTGCTGTCGTTCCTTCTCCATCCCATCATGGCCGCCATGGGCATCTCTTTCTGCTTCTTCCTGACCCTGGCAACACTGGAGCCGCTGCATCTCTGGCTGCGAAGCCGGCGCAAGGCAGGTCAAGGCGCCGTGGCCGCCGCCGTGGTCCCCATGGGCTGGATCTTTGAATCGCCAACGCCCGTCTGGCGAAAAGCGCTGAATACGCGAACCTATTACTTCCTCTTTCAATGGACATGGTATGAGTGGTTGGGCGCGTTAGGGCCTCTGTTCCTTTTCTGGCTGCTCTGGCACATCGCCCGGAAGCGCGGTGAAACCCTGTTGGCGCGCTTTGCGCTTGCCGCCTTTGTCTACGGCGTCTTTCAGCAGGCCGTAGCCATCGTAATGCTGGGCACTCCGGCCCTGATCCGTCTGACGCCGCTCCAGCCCATGCGCTACCTGCACCTGCTCTATTACTTCATGCCCTTGATCGCAGGATGCCTGCTGGGCAAGTATCTGCTCAAGTCCAGCATCTGGCGCTGGGCGGTCTTTCTTCTGGTCATCAACGCCGGCATGTTCGCCGCACAACGGGACCTGTTCGCTGGCAGCGAGCACCTGGAACTGCCCGGACGGTCAACGGCGAATCCGTGGCTGCAGGCCTTCGCGTGGATTCGCCAGAATACCCCTGTCAACGCCTACTTTGCTCTTGATCCTCAATACATGGCCGCGCCGGGGGAGGACTATCATAGCTTTCGAGCCTTGGCCGAGCGCAGCCAACTGGCCGATGCCCTGAAGGATACCGCCGTGGTCACGCAGGTACCGGACATTGGCCCGGTTTGGGAGCGGCAGGTAGCGGCGCAGGAAGGCTGGACCCACTTCCAGCTTGCGGACTTTGAACGGCTCAAGGCCGAGTTTGGCGTCAACTGGGTGTTGGTTTCCTATCCCCAGCCCGCGGGACTCGCCTGCGAGTGGCACAATGACCTGCTGACCGTCTGCCGGGTTCCATAACCTGCGGCAATGCTCAGACCGCGCAAACGTATATTGACTTTGCACCTGAAGGGCGTTTCCGCGAGAATGGGAGAATCACCTTTTACCGGCATGGAGACCGGTCTATGCTCAACCTTACCCAGCGATTGATTCTCGGTTGTGTTGCGCTTGCCGGCCTGATGGTTGGACTGGTGGTCGCTACTCACGCTGCGTTGGCGGCCGCGGGACAATCCAAGCTTGCTTACATTCTGGTCGTGGCTGCGGTAGTGGTGGAGATGGGAATCATCTTTGCCGTGCTTCAGCCCATCCACATGCTGGCCCGCGACGCCAGGAAGATTGCCCAGGGGAACCTGGATCATCGCGCCGAGTGGAGCAGCCGCGACGACTTTGGCGTTATCGCCAGTGAGCTGAACCGGATCGCGGTGCGGTTGCGCGAGTTGCGCGACTCCGAGGCCGGCCGCCGCCAGATGGAGTTTCAACTCTCCGACGCCGTGCTGCAGTCCATCTTCGAGCCCATCATTGTGACCGACAGCAAAGGCCATGTGCTCAAGGTGAACCAGGCCGCGGCCGAGTTGCTGGGAGATGCCGCCACCGACCGCATGGCGCTGGCCAATACGCCGGGCGGCGACAAGATCCTGAGCGCCATTCGCGATGCGGTTTCCATGCAAATCGCGGTGGCCGCGGAAGGCGAAGCGGCCATGCTCCCCATGCGGATCGGCAAGAAGGAACGCAGCTATCGGTTGCGCACCACCCCCATGCGCGATTCCGAAGGACGCTTGTTGGGCACGGTCACCACGCTGGAAGACGTGACCAGTCTGCAAGACATCGACCGCTTCAAGACGCAGTTCATCAGCGTAGCCAGCCGCAAGCTGCGCGATCCTCTTCTGCAATTGCGCCGCGGCCTCTATGCCCTTGGTCACGGCTTTGGCGGAGAGTTGCTTCCCCTGCAGGCGGATCTGGTTTCCGCGGCCGGCAGCGAGTCGGAAAAGCTGGACGATCTGATGGCCGATCTGATCGAAGTGGCGGAGTTGGACAGCGGCAAGCGCGAACTCAAGCCGGAGAGGCTGCGCCCGCTGCAGGTTCTCTCCGAGGCGCGCGACCGGCATTGCGAAGAAGCCGCCCAGAAACGCATCCGCATCGAATTGAACGCCTTTGCCGACCTCTCCTATGTACAGGCGGATCGGCGCGCCCTGCACTCCATTCTCGACAACCTGCTCTCCAATGCTCTGCGCTATACACCCTCCGATGGCGAGATTCTGCTGGCTGCCGAAGAGATCAAGAGTTTTGTTCAGTTCACCGTGCGCGACACCGGCCGGGGGATCGAAGCGGAGCGCCTCAGCTCCATTTTCGACCGCTTCAACGCCTTCTCTGACAGCGGCTCGGGCCTGGGTCTGGCGCTGGTTCGCCGTCTGGTCGAATCGCTGGGCGGACAGATTGCCGTGGAAAGTCGCCTTGGCCACGGAACCACTTTCCGATTCACTCTCCCGGTAGCGGTCGTCAGTGAAGTCCGTCACGCAGTGGAGGTGGGCTGAGCCATGGCAGAGATACAACTGGAACGCCAGCAGGAACCGGCCAAGCTCCGCGTCTACATCGGTGCCGCGCCGGGGGTGGGCAAGACCTACCAGATGCTGAACAACGCCTACATCATGAAGCACCAGCAGGCCATCGACGTTGTGATCGGCCTGGTGGAATCCCACGGCCGCAAGGAGACCGAGGCGCGTATCCGCGACCTCGATATTATTCCGGAACACGTGATTCCCTACCGCGGCGTCAATCTGAATGAGATGGATTTGGACGCCATTCTGGCCCGCCATCCAGAATGGGTGGTCGTGGACGAACTGGCCCACACCAACGTTCCCGGCAGCAAGAATCGCAAGCGCTACGAAGATGTTCTGGAGTTGCTGGACGCCGGCATCAACGTGATGGCCGCGGTCAACATTCAGCACCTTGAGACGCTGAACGATGCCGTCAACCGCTCCGCCAACACCGTCATTCGCGAGACCATCCCGGACAGCTTTCTGAAGCGTGCCGACGAAGTGGTCAACGTGGACGTAACCGTGGAAGAGCTGCGCTCCCGCCTGCGCCTGGGCAAGATCTACGCCGCAGAGAAGGTGGAGCAGTCGCTGGCCAACTTCTTCCGTAAGGGCAACCTGAACATGCTCCGCGAGCTTGCCTTGCGCACCACCGCGGAACAGGTGGGCAGCCGCGCCGCCGAGTACCGGCGCACCCAGGGTCTGGAACAGGCGCCGATGCCCGAGAAGCTGATGGTCTGCCTCAGCGCCCGTCCCGGCTCCGAGCGGCTGCTGCGCGTCGGCGCCCGCATTGCCGGCCGTCTGGCCAGCAACTGGTATGCAGTCTACGTCACCCGCCCCGAGGACGACAAGGGCCACGGCAATCCGGACGCCTTCCACCGGCTGGAAGAATACCGCCGCATGGCTCGCGATTTGGGCGCGCAGGTGGTGAGCCTGACCGACAAGAACGTCGCGGACGCCCTGATCCGCTTCGCCCAGCAGGAGAGCATCTCGCACGTGGTCTTCGGCCAGTCGGCCCGCTCCCGCTGGGATATTCTGCTGCGCGGCTCGGTGCTCAATCGCTTCCTCTCCGAGATCCGCGATGTCACCGTGCAGGTGGTCCCTGTGCAGAAACCTCTGCGCCGAACATAGCTCTCTCTATTCGCAAAAAAAACCCACCTTGTGCCTGTCATGCAGAAGGGGGAGGAGATGTGAGCATCCCCTCCCCCCGGAACCGCCATGATTCGATCTCTATGGAACCATGAACGGGCGCATTCCGTCGGTGGGAAAGATACCTGTGGGTGTGGTCACTGTCGAGGGTTGCGCACGGAAGAGAAAACGCACATAGAACCCGGCCGTGGCCGCTGAATAGTTCCGCGAGTTGTTGGCGCCGAGGAAACCGCCTGCAAACCAGTGCGGGCTGATCTGGTAGGCAGCCTGCGCGCGTAGATCGTAGTTCGGCCCCACGCTGGTCTTGGCGGGCAGGTAGGCGGTAATCACGTTGTTGGGAAACAGCGCTGTCTGGTCCACCTGGAATGCCTGCACGCCGAGGCTGCCGAGAATGTTGTAGTGCCAGGCGGTGCCGGAGTGGGCGTTCCAGGTAATGGGTGCATTGGCCAGGAAGTAGGCCTGAGGACTGAAGTAGCCGCCCATGCCGAAGGTAAAGGCGTCCTGGTTCTTGGCGTAGTGCATGCCGAAGAAGTTGGCGCCGATGCTCAGGTTCCCGTACTCGGGGATGGTCTTTACCCGCCAATACGCGCCGCCGGAGCCCTCCATGCGATTGTTGGTCGCCACGTTGAATCCGGTGATGTACTGGCCGCCCCCGGCGATGTAAAAGCCGGACTGCGCGTCGCCGTGCGCGAACTGCACGTTGCCTTGGTTGGCAATCACGCCGCCCCATATCTGGCCCAGGTTGCCGAGCGTATTGCCCAGTGGGTCGCGGAGGCCGCCATAGGAAAGTTGCGTGTCCTTGACCGAGTCGCGGGAGAAGTTGAAGGTAATGGGCCCGTTGCCCGGCTTCCACAGCGCGCGACCGGTGAAGGTAGCCACCAGGAAACCGGAAGGCGTGTAGCCCCCGGCGATCGCCAGATGCGGAAAGGCCAACTGCACTTCGCCGCCGATGCCGGTCGCGCTCTGTTGCGCTGGCGGTGTGGTGTCGGTCGCGGTCAGGCTTCCGATGGGCTGGGGGATGGTCGTGAGGGTCAGCGGCAAGCCAGGCGAGGCGGCCTCCAGCACTTGAATCACGCTGCTCCCGTTTGCCTGTCCGGAGTCCAGAAACACCGGCTTGGCGACAATGGTCAACCGGGCGTTGTAGCCCATCGATAGGGAGGCTTCGAAGGGCGCTTCAAGAGCGGAAAGATGGTCGAAGCCGAGATCGCCGGAGCGGTAATTGATGGTGCCGGTTCCACCCATCCAGGAACTGTATCCGCTCTCGATGGAGCGCAACTGCATCTCCGCTTCATCGCGAGGGCTGACCGTGCGCTGATCGCGCTGCACGCGAACCCAGGGTCCGCGCAGGGGCGGCAGGTTGCGCTCCTGAAGTTCCTGGTCGCTGAGGCCTGTACCCGTTGTGGCGGCAGCCTGCCCCGGCAACTCGGTCACGTTGACCTCCGGCTGTTGCGGAAGCGGAGCGGCAGGCGCGGTCTCCAGGGTTGGAACAGGAGCGGGTCTCATGGCCGGTTTCGCCTGCTTTTTAGCCTTTTTCAGAGCAAGTGCGGCGGCCGGTGCGGGACATTGAGTGCAAATCGTCTGAGGTTGAGACTGCTGTTGGGGCTGCGTCTGCCCCTGCGTCTGCTTCTTCGGAGCAGAATAGGCTCCGGTAGCTGCTTCCTGTGCCGACGGCGTGTACTGCGCCATGGCGTAGCGGATGGAGCCCGACGGCGGCGCGCTCGGAGTGGGAGTCGGCTTGACCGCCGCATTGTCCTGGGCACGGAGATTCGCCGCCGAACCCTGGGTCAGTTGAGCGTCTGTCTGCTCGGCAAACAGAGCCTGGGTGCGCGCGGCCAGATCGCCCATGGGCTGGGATGAAATCCGCAACCTGGCCAGCGGTGGCGCAGTCTGAGATGCCTGCGTTCCCTTGGGCTTCCGCGACGGAGTTTGGGGCTGGCTCTGATCGGGATCGGTGGTGTCGACGTTCTCTTCCGATGGGGGCAATTTCACTTGACCCGAATATTTAGGCGAATTGGCTGAGTTCTGTGCGTCCTGCGAATGATAGGAAACGTGCCGGAAGAAAACCGGGTCCTTTTCCTTCTGCTCGGCGAGTACAGGCATCGGAATGAAGATCAGGCCCTTCGTTGCATGGGAGGCCAGGGAGTTGCCGGTGCTCCTGAAACTGAGGGGTGCCGGTTCGTTCGCCGGTTGAAGAGACAAAGTCCGGGTGAGCCGGCCTTGAGAAACAGAGGCGAATGGTTGCTGCAGATTCGCGCTTCCGCCAACCGGCTCGGCCGGCCGCGGTGCGCGAATGTTCCGGTCCGCGGCAGGCACATGCATGGTGCCCATGTAGTTGGTCTTGCCCGCCGGCTTTCTGGTTCTTGACGAGGAGTATGCCGTTTTGCCTGCTGGCAGATCGGCAACCTGCGCTTGCACAATGTCGGTCCGGCCCTCGACCGGCAATCCAGGCGCTTGAGCCATGGGAGGATTCGTCCCCGCGGAGTTCACATCGGGGCCGTTGGACGGCGGATTCTCTGTCGTCGAGGGATTGGCCCACTGGTTCTGCGGCTGTACCGTCTGCGGCTGGCTCAGATCCACCGGAGCTCTGCCACTGTAAGGATCTGCGCCATAGGCAGGCAGAGGAGGCAGCTTAGTGGTCTTCTGGAAGGGCTCGTAGTTGGGATCGAGAAGGTGCTGCAAGTCCGCGGCCGTTACGGCGCGTCGGGCCTTCCCGTCCTGGTCGGGATAGACCAGCGTGTGCGCCAGCCGGTCGGCGGGCGAGGCCTGCGGCATGGCGGCCAATGAGGCTTTCCAGTAGTCCACCGCGCGCTGATTGTCGCCGCGCGCCTGTTCAAAGCGGGCAGCTAGAGAAAGAACCGCTGGATTGCGCGGGTAGCGATCCAGAGCCTGGCGCAGCCAGATTTCGGCCTGCGCCTTGTCATTGGCCGACAAGGCAGCCCCGATGGCTCCCTGAAAATCGCCCGCCGACGCGTCCTGCATGGGAATAGTCTTGAAAAGAGCCAGCGATTCCTTGGCCCGTCCTACCTTGACGTAGCCGCCGGCAACCGCCTTGCGCACAGTCATATTGTCCGGAAAGGCCTGCGCCGCGGCATCCAGAATGTCGACCGCGCGCTGCACATTGCCGTTGTCCATCGCCGTTCCGGCGCGGCGCACGCTCCAGTTGGCCCAGATCGACTGAACCGCCTCGCGCTGCGTTACGGTCAGGTCCTGACGGCCACCCAGGCGCATCAGAGCCGGGTAGAGTGCGCGATCGTTGCCGGTGTTGAAGAGCAACCAGGCATTCTGCACGTCGATGTTGGAGGGCGGCTGGCTCTTGAGGTCGCGGTAGTGCACCAGCACACGATTCATGTACTCGGTGGCATGAGCGACGTCCCCGGTGGCGGCGTAGAGGCTGGCCTCGCCCTGCACAAACTCGATGTCCGTTTCCAGTTCCTTGCGCACCGCGGGGGGAATCAAGGCGATCTCGTCGATCGCCTCGGTATTGCGGTTGGTGGCTTGCAGGCTGGCGATCAGGCCCTTCCAGGCGTCGACGCGCTCAGGATGCGCCAACAAAATCTGGTGGTAAATGGCATAGGCCTGCGCGGTGTTGTTGCGCTGCAGATAGATGGCTGCCAACTGCAACTGCAGCGGAATGGCGGGCTGCCCGCCGGCTGCAAACTGCAGCTTCGCCGAGCGCTCCAGCAGTCCCTGGGCAATGTCGAACTGGTTGGCCTGCTGGTAGATTGCGCCCAGCATCGAAAGGAAGCCGGGATCGGCAAGCGCGGAGTCATAGGTGGCCGGCGGCATCTTCTCCACGTCGGCGATGGCCTGGTTGTCCTGGGCCAGCTCGTGGTGCGCGCTTACCAGGCCCATCCAGGCCGAGAGGCTGCCTGCGTCTTCGTTCAGAATCTGGGCGTACATGTCCGCAGCCTGCTCAAAGCGCTTGGCCTCCATCAATACACCGGCATACTGCAACCGTGTATCCGCCTTGAGATTGGTCCCGTTGTCGGGATAGGGCAGCGACAAGGCCAAAGAAAGCGCGTGCTGCGCGTCGGCGGGACGGTTCTCGGCATGATAAATAGTGGCCAGGGTGCGCAGGTACTCGGGGTCCTTGGCCAGCGAAGCCCTCACCTGCGCCGGAAAGCGGCCTGTCAAATCCAGGGCCTTGCGGTTCTGCCCATCGCGCGCATAGGCCAGGAAGAGGCCGCGCCAGGCGGCCGCGGAACCGGGCTGAACCTTGAGCAATTCGTCGTACACGCCGGCGGCCGCAGTATATTGCGCCTGCTTCACGTAGAGGCCCGCCAGACCGTTCAGAGCCTCCGGGCTGCGCGGGAGCATTCCCAGCGCCACCTTGTACTTTGCCGCGGCTACGTCGAACTGGTTCTCGTCGAAGGCTTGCGAGGCCGCGCCCATGGTGTACCAGAACCGCGAGGTCGCCAGGGCGTCTTCCACGGCGCGGTCCTTGTAGCCGTTCTGTTCGGCCTGGGTGAGATAGCTGATGGCGCCGCCGAAATTGCTCTGCTGCATGCGCAGGAAGCCCAAACCTGCCGCAGCTCGGCCGTTCTTCGGCTCCTGCTCGAGTATGGCGTTGAAACGGGCCTGCGCGTCCTCCAGCTTGTGCGCGTTGAGAGCCGCAAAGGCCGCTTTCTCTGCCGGCGTGCGTGCAATCCCCGAGTTCATCTGAGCCAGCTTGGATTCGTCTTCCTTCAGGTGGCCGGCAAGTTCCGTGTCCTGCGGGTGATCCTTGAGGTACTGGCGCAGTTCGGCCGCGGAAGAGGGATTGGCCGCATCCCAGATCAGCGCCTGACGCAACGCAGCCTGGGCATTGGGATCCTTCGGATGCGCCTCCAGATCGTGAATGCCTTCCGCGCGTGTCTTGGCGGAGTAGGTCAGCATGGTGCCCAGTTCCACTGAAAACCGCGTATCGCCTGGGTTGCGCTGGGCCAGGGCGCGCATGGCCGCAATGGCGGCTTCCTTGCCGCTGGCCGTGCCATAAAGAGTCTGGTAATAGGCCAGCGCGATGTCCCCGTCCGGCGGACGGTCGCCATAAAGTTCGCGATAGATCTTCATCGCCTCTTCCGGCTTGCCCTGGCGCGCCAGTTCCCCGGCCTGACGAAGACGGTCGCTCTGCGCTCGGGTACTGTTGAGGGATGCGATCTTGCCGATGTTGGGATCGTTGGGATTCACACGGCGCAGACGTTCCAGCGCGGAATTGGACTGATCTCCGGATCCGATCAGCTTGTAGTCTCGGGCCAGACCGCCAAGAGCCTCCGTGTTGTTGGGGTCCGACAACAGAATCTGCTGCCAGGACTGGATGGCCATGTCCGGCCGCCCGCGCGCCTCCAGAGCGTGCGCCTTCTCGATCAAAACCCGGCGCGTATCTTCGGGCGAGTTGGCGGCCGGTCTCTTCTGCGCTGTGCCCACCTGGAGCGCCAGCAGCAGACAGACCCATACCATCCAGCTCTTTCTCCACATCCTCAAGTCAACCCTCATGTACGCGCCCATTCCACTTTCAATTCCCCGCCCGATCCAAACCGGAATCGTCCATCCAGAAAACCGGTCGCAAACAGGGCAAGGTTTTGATCGTAATATGCCAGGTCTTTCCCATACAAACCTGAAGATCCGTCCCTTTGCGCGCTCAATCGAATGGTTTGACGCGCGCTCGATTTCTCGAGGTTGGGGAAGGCCCTTAAATAAGGCAGGACCGCCGCTGAAAACCCTACAGGTCCATCTTCCTCCAACGGAAGGCCTTGCCCGCTTATCTTTTCGGGGGGGGCATCATGATTGGCAAGGTAGGCGCTCATCGCCGGGATGGCGTTCAGTATCTCGGTGCGCGTCTTGCCCCCATCGATCATGCCCGCCCAAAGATAAACGCGGATGGCGTCATAACTGCCCAAAGGCGCGGGTGCGTCCGGGCCAGGGTGTGCGACTGCCGGGTAGAAGCCGTCGCCAGGAACATATTCCACCCAATCCATGGCAAATCCGTGGCAGGCGCTCTGTTCAAGGAAGCGCGGAATGCCAAGAGCGATGCCCTGCCACGGGCCGGAAGGATCCACGGCAGCCAGGCGCTGGAACAGAAACAGCGGCACATAACTGGGATTCAACGTCCAGGAATGCAGGCTCGGCGAGTGGTCATGTTGAAAGCCCACGGGCCCTGGCAACAGCATGGGGCCGAACCCCGGCAGGTTGGCCACTTCGCTGCCGGCGATGAGCACCATCATCTGGCGGCCGAGTTTCGCGTAGCTGGGCTGCTTCCACAAGCGGCCGGCTTCCACAAGCGTGTACGCCATCCACACATCGGCATCCGAGGCCGGGTTGGGGTCCAGCGCCTTCCATGCGCCGTCCTTGTTCCTGCCCCACAGCCACGCGGGCAGGCGCGCGCCCAGATCGCCGCCCGCCAGGTTGGCCTGCGTCCAGTTGAGTACGCGGTCAAAATGGGTGCGGTCATTGGCGGCCAAGGCAAAGAAGAGCGCGTAGGCCTGCCCTTCCGAGGTGGTGCGGCCGCCCCCTTGGGGATCGATCACCCGGCCCTGCCCGTCGACGAACCGGGCCGCATAGGAATCCCAAAGCGTCCACGGGCCCTGTTTGCATCCACCCGCCGCCGTAAAAAGCGACAAGGCCACGAGGATCGCCAGATGTTTCCGCAGCTGCAGAAAATGAAGACCCATGGTTACAGCTCTCCCTTAAAACCCGAGCAGCCTTTCAAACACGTTGTCGGCGTCAATCGGCCCGGCTCAAGTCTCCTGCGGCCCGATGTGGATGGCTCATGAGAGCCATCTTAGTCCTCCATCATCTTCAGGCGTGCCCTTGCTTTCGAGCGCAACCATTGCCGCGTCCAGATGGCCAGCAGAAACGCAAGCAGCATCACCACCACGGCGGCCAGCCAGGGAACTTCCATGAACCAAATCGTCAACCGTGTCCACCAGGGCAGCACTCCCACATGGTAGACCTCCGAACCAATCCGGAAAGACTGGAACTCGGTCCCATGCAGAACCGAAACCGAGCCCGAAATGTCGCTGGCCTGTTGCACCCTGAGAAAAGCCGCCATGAATGGCTCAAAAGTACTGGCATCTCTCAGGTGGATCGCCACCACACTGCGGCTTCCGCCCGGATCGTAGGGAGACTGAACGCCCTCGATCACCGCATCGGGCGTGCCGGCTGCGGTCAGGTCGCCCGATTCGCTGTGCTCATCGGAGTGCAGCTTCCACCAGGCATGATGCAGCGGCGCGAAAAAGCCCTGCGTGTCGCGAACCTGGATCTGACCGCTGCGCAGCGCGACGGGCAGGTTGTTGTTCAGCTTGTCGAAGCCCGGCTGATCGTCGCCCGTTCCCAGAACCAGAAAGTCGGTTGTCGCACCCGCTTGCAGGGCCTCGGGGCCGGCCACGGTAACCCGCAGTACAGGAAAACCGGTCTGCCGGCCAAAGTGCCCCATCAGCGTGACAAAGGTCTCAATCTCCTGCTCGGTGGGCGAGGACGGCAGCACCACCGTGGTCTCGCTCAGGTCGGCAAAGCGGGTGAACGGAAAACCGGCGTTGGCGAAAGTCTCCAGATTGGGCAGCGGCGCATAGTGCGGGTACCCGCGCAGATCAAGATATGTGTCGCGCAGAATGGCGCCCTGCATGTTGATGGGCGTCGTGTCGTTACAGCCGCCCTTTTTGAGCAACTGAAAGGTAAAGTCGAACGAAAGTGAGTTGGAAAACGGGCGCAGGTTGACCACCGGCACAGGCACGTCAATCTGCATCCGGCGCGAGGCCTCTTGCCCGGGCACCAGCGGTACCGAACCGAGGAAGGCGTTGTTGACCCTCACCTGCATGCTCGAAATGGGCCCGATGGGCACCGAATTGTACCGGTAGACCAGCCGAAGCACGGCATTGGGCCGCTCGGAATAAAAAATGTCCGGCGCGATGCGGAAATAGACATTGAGAGGAGCGGATCCATCGCCCTGCAACTGGTCCGCCGTGGCGTAGTCCCACAGCGCAATCGTCTGATCGGTGCGCGCCCAGCGCGGCGCACCATCGGGTTGCTGCTTGTCGGGCAGCTTCAGGTTGTCGATGGTCGTCTGCGCTCCCTGAAGCATCTCGCTATGCAGCGCCACGGCCTGGGCCGCGCGAAGCAATTGATCGGAGTCAGCGCCGGCGATCACCAGAATCTTGCTGTAGGGATCGTTGGGATTGGTGCGCATGGCCACCGTCGGCGAAGAGATCGAAGGCAGATTGAGCCCCGCCGGAAGATTGGACGAACTATCCGAGATCACGATCGCGTTGCCCATCGGAATCTGCCCAATGTGAACCGGAAAGCGCACCGAACGGCTCTCGGAAATCATGCCGAAGTAGCTGGTCACAACGCCCGACGCCTGAATCGCCTTGAACGAGGGCGCGGAGGCAAAGACCACCGGAATGCTCAGCGGCTGAATCACGGCCGGGTCCAGAAACGGCATCGGCAACTGCTTCAGATCGTCGGCCAGCGGCAGCAGGTCCCCTTGGATGTCAAGGTAAGTATTGCGATGCACGCGCGACCAGAGCGAGGTGTTCGACGGGTCCTCGCAAACCATGGTGTAGTGGCCGATGAACTGGATGGTCAGCGCATTGTTATGCACCAGCAGTTCCGGCGGAATCGTGAACTCCGCTTCCGCATCCTGGCTCGATGAGCCGCCCACCTGCCCCTGCGTCGGCTGCACCGTTGCAAACAAGGTCCCGTTCATGATCAGCTTGATGTGGCTCAGTTGCGGCAGCAGACTGGGAGAAAAAGCGTAGTAGATGTGAATCTTGGCAGCCCGCACCACGTGGGTCTGCGGCAGGGTGAAAAAGATGCTGTGGCTGGAGTCGATGCCATGCAGCTCGATTTGCGGTGAGCCCGCATCGTTGAGACTGAAGTTGTCGCGAAACTGCCCTGGGGGAGGCGGAGACAGCAGCGGCTTCTCGCCCGCTCCAGACATCGTCACGCCAGGATTCAGCTGGGCCTGCCCCTGCGCCGAGACTGGTGTCGGCGTCTGGCCCAGAACGGCAGGCGCCGCGCCGATCAGTACGGCAGCCAGGGCCACCAGCAGCGTGGTTCGGGCAACCGACAGAGCATTGGCCTTCTTGGCAGCCCTCTTGTCCTTGTCCGTAAACAGGCTTTGGAAGGTCGAGAGCAGCCCCTGCATGGAAATCTGAAAGATGCGGCCCAGGCTGCGCAACACATCATCGTTTTCGCGCGATTCGCCCCAGCCCAGCCACGAATCTGCTCGTGAATAGAGAACCATGGTCAACACTTCCTGTTCGGCAATGGTTAAGTCTTCAAATCGCACCCGCAGCACCGACCCCTCGCAGGAAACCACCGTCGCAGGCAGGTCGGTGACAACGGTGGGCAGCGGAAAGACCAGCCTCACCGCCGTTTGCGGAACCGCTTCCAGCGCTTCGCCAAAGCGGATGCTGGTGCCGCCCGAGGACATGTCGATGGTCTCTCCGGAAACCAGACGCCCATCGGGAAGTTTGGCCATCACCGGCGTCACAATGTTGATGCGGACGGCCGTCCGCAGCTGTCTCATCTCGCGGGCAACCGCGGTGCACACGCCAAGAATGACGATATTGAAGAAGCACCAGATCACGTTCATGATTACCGTGCCCGGCCGGTCGCGATCCCATATGAAAAAACGCGGAATGGCGACCAGCAGGCCGATCAGGTTGAACACCAGTAGGATCAGGAACGGCTGCGCGATCCTGGTGTCGAAGAAAGTCCGCTTCACCACGCCGCCCTTGGCCGTCACGTTGAACTTGCCCAGCTTGGGGTTGATCAGCGCCATCATGGTCGGCAGCAGAATGTACGGAGAGAGCACCGTCTCGTAGATTTCATTCCAGAACGAGTGCCGGTGTTCGCCCTGAATCCGCGAGTTGGTGACGTTGGACAGGGTCAGGTGAGGCAGTGCATACGCCAGAATGGCCGCCCAGTAGCCGGGCACGTTGGTGTGCGACAGAATCAGATAGATCAACGGCGCTGAAAGAAAAATCAGTCGCGGCACCGCGTAGAGAAAGTGCATCATCGCATTGAAGTAGCACAGCCGCTGCGCAAACTTGAGCCCCGGCGCAACCAGCGGATTGTCCGTGCGCAGAATCTGGATCATGCCTCGCGCCCAGCGAATGCGCTGCCCCACGTGCGCGGAGAGCCGCTCGGTGGCCAACCCTGCCGCCTGCGGAATGTTGATGTAGGCCGTGCCCCATCCGTTCATCTGCATGCGCAGTGAAGTGTGGGCGTCCTCGGTGACGGTCTCCACGGCGATGCCGCCGATCTCGTCCAGGGCGGTGCGGCGCAGCACCGCGCAGGAACCACAGAAGAACGTCGCATTCCAGAAATCGTTGCCGTCCTGCACGATGCCGTAAAACAGTTCGCCCTCGTTGGGAATTACGCGGAACTGTCCCAGGTTGCGCTCGAACGGATCGGGCGAATAGAAGTGGTGAGGCGTCTGCAGCATGGCCAGTTTGCGATCGCGCAGAAACCACCCCATGGTCATCTGCAGAAAACTGCGCGTGGGAACGTGGTCGCAATCGAAGATGGCGACATACGGCGAATCCATGCTCTTCAGCGCGGTGTTGATGTTGCCCGCCTTGGCATGTTTGTTGTCGTTGCGTATCTTGTAGCCCAGGCCTGCTTCAAATGCGAACTGCTCGAACTCCTTGCGCCGGCCGTCGTCCAGAATGTAGACGTGCATCTTGTCGGCGGGCCAGTCTATGTTCAGCGCGCCCAGCGCCGTGTAGCGCACCACATCCAGCGGCTCATTATAGGTGGGAATCAGAACGTCGACGTGCGGCCATTCCTCTTCGTCCTCCGGCAACGACACTGGAGCCCTGCGCAGCGGCCAGATGGTCTGAAAGTACCCCAGGAAGAGAATGAAGAAAGAGTACAGTTCGGCCAGGATCAGGCTCATGATAAAGAACGCGTCCAGCGCGCCCCAATGATTGCCCGGGTCCTTGAAGAAACGCACCGTCTGCAGAACTCGCCAAAAGCCATAGCGGAAAGTACAGAACAGCGACATCACCATCAGCGTGAGCGTCACCAGATAGGAGTCGGAGCTGCGTGCCACGGCCAGCGCCATCAGCAGCGTCAGCAGTCCCAGAACCGCCTGCTGCGGCCATGTGAGGGGAAGAGCTGCCAGAAAATAAAGGACCACTCCTGCCGCAAGCAAGAAGAGCAGGCGCAATAACTTCGTGAAGATGTTCTCGCCCGCTCCAATATCCTGCCAAAGGCCGGTTACCGTCATCGTTCACTCCATCGCACGCCGCGGTACCCGCTGCTCGCCGGTGCGGCAAGGCTCTTCACCCACCCTGCGAGACTACCGAAATCCTCGGCGACGGTCGAGTTGGGAGCATAATCCATCACCGTCATGCCTTCCGCCAGCGCCTCGCTCACGGCCGGTGAGCGGCGCAAAGCAAAGGGCAGCAGCTGATCGCCCAGTTGCCCCCGCAGTACTTCTCGCACATCCAGATGCAGGGGAAGCGATGGATCGAACTGATTCAGAACATAGTAGGGCAGAACCTCTTTGCCGGCCGCGTTCGAACTGCGCTGGAAAAAGGCATCGATGGAACTGACGCTGACCACCGAATTCATGTCCGGAATCACCGGAACCAGGACGACCGGCGACATGCGCATCACCCGCCTCGTGGTCGCGCCCGAAGCCGTAGCCAAATCGACTATCACCCGGCTTGCCCCATGAGAATACCCTGTAATCTCCTGCGAAAGGACTTCCGGGCCGGCCGACTCCGGGCTCAGCCCTTCGGTGTCGATGGTCACCATCTGAATGGGAGCGTCGCTGCTGGCGCTGGGAGGCGCGAAGGTCCTCAGCACGCCCGGCCGTTGATCGTGCGCGCCGAAAAAAAACGGCAGCAGACCATAGGCCGCTGTATCCACCAGCAGTACCCGCTCGCCGCGGGCCGAAAGCGCCCGGCCAAGGGTGGCGACCATGCTGGTCTTGCCCACTCCGCCGGCCAGCGAAAAAACCGCCAGCACTGGGACGCGCGCCGCCACCGGGGCCGGAACCGCTTCCGCGGGCGCGCTGGACCCGTTAAAAATGCCATTCAAAGCGAACCACCGGGAAGTCAGACGATCCCGCGAACCCTGGATGGTATCCTCGGGGGCCTGAGGAAAGGACTGGCTGGGAGCCTGAGGAAAAGGCTGGCTGGCCAAATCCGCACGGTCCGAGGCCAACCACGCGGGACGGCCCATGTTCTCGCGCGGCTCTGCCGGCGTCCATTGATTGCGCGGCTGCTGATAGCTCTCTTCGCGCACCGGGGCATAGTGCGCTGCCGGCGCGGCGGCGCGATAGGCCTGGGCAGGGGCATACGACGAATATTCGGACTGCTGCGGCAGTGTTGGATATTGCTGCGCGGCCGCTGCGGGTGCTGGATCTAAGCCACTGAGCGGAGAGAAGCGCTCGGGGCGCGGTTGCTGCCATGCGGACGGTGCCGCCGCCGGCTGCCTGGTTACCTGCTGAGACTCTTCGGCTGCCTTTTGTGCCGCCAGCGTCTCGGCATTCCGCGCAGCTTTCTCTGCTGCTGCGGCCGCTCGCCTGGCCTCTGCCGCTCGCGCTGCCTCACTCGCCTTTTGCGCCTCGGCCTCTTCATGGGTGCGACGGCGCTCGGCTTCGATGGCTGCCTCCACGCGCAGCCGTGCCTTCTCTCGCGTTTGCGCACGCGATGCAGAAAAATCACGGTATTTGGCGCCATGGAGATTGGCCCAGGAATAGAGAGTCGCTACATCCTCGGGAGTATCATTCTGGTCGGCCAGCGTGTTCCTATCTGTCATATTCCACCTACACACCTCCCGAGACCTTGCACACTGGCCTCAGGCTCCGACGCCCTGGATCGGCGTTTTCTACTCGGAAGCCGGGCCTCGCGCACACATCCGCAGGTGTCCTTACCAAGAATCGTAGCCGCAACAATGTTAACTGAACAATAACACTTGCAAGGTTACCCTCCTACCACTTTCTCGTCATACGGGGACTGTGTATCCCCGGGTTCCTTGCCCGGCCGCCACGGCGGTTCCCCCATTGGAACCCGGCTTCCGGAAAAAAGCCTGACAGGCCCGCGATCCGATCACTGTCCACTGTCTACTGATCCCTGTTCTCAATCCGTTTGTCCAGGCGCTTTGATCTCAACGCCAGCAGAGAAGCTGGCCCTGTGATAATTTGAAAGCAGCGGCCTTGAACGAGCTCGTAGCTCAGTAGGTAGAGCAACGCCCTTTTAAGGCGTGGGTCCTGGGTTCGAGCCCCAGCGAGCTCACCAACACTCCCGGCCGCCGTTTTCCCCGAGCCCAACCCCGTTGAGCGCTCACTTGCCTACAGGGGAAATTTCCACGCTGATCTGCCCAAGGTGGCATTCTCCCTCAGGAAAATGCCACCTTTCTGCATGGCCCTCAGGCCCTCGGCCAGAAATGCTCTTCCGGGCAATCGCGCAGCCTCTGGGCGGCGTCTTCGGGAGTAATGTCCCGCTGTGGCATTCCCAGCATCTCAAAGCCCACCATGAACTTGCGGACCGTGGCGGAACGCAGCAGCGGCGGAAAGAAGTGGGCGTGGAAGTGCCACTCCGGGTGCTCCGCGTTGTCCGTCGGCGTCTGATGGAAGCCCATCGTGTAGGGAAAGCTGGTCTCGAAGAGGTTGTCGAAGCGGGTGGTCAGGCGCTTGAGCGCATCGGCCAGCCCGTCCCTCTCGGCGGCATTCAGTTCCGGCAGCGCTCCCAGGTGCCGGCGGGAGACAAGCAGCACCTCAAACGGCCAAGTAGCCCACCACGGAACAATCGCCGCAAAATGCTCATTTTCAAAGACCACGCGCTCCTGGGCGGTCTGCTCGGCCGCCAGGTAGTCGCAGAGCAGGCAATGCCCGGTGCTGGCCAGGTGGCCGCGCTGGGCCTCGGTCTCGGCAGCGGGCTCGTCGGGCACAAAATCCGTGGACCAGATCTGGCAGTGAGGATGGGGGTTGCTGGCGCCCATCATGGCCCCGCGATTCTCAAAAATCTGCACGTACTTGATCCAGTCGAGGGCCCCGATTTCCTGGGATTCCCGCGCCCAGGCGTCCACCACCCGGCGCGTCTCCTCGTGGGTCATCCTGGCCAGCGTCAGGCTGTGGTCCGGATGGAAGCAGAGCACCTTGCAGAGCCCCCGGGTCGCTTCGGCCTTGAGCAGCGGAGAGGCGGGCGGATCGGTCGCCTTCGCGGTCTCCGGCAGCAGGGCCGCGTAATCGTTTACAAATGAGAACACACCTTCATACGCCGGATTCGTTGCCCCGCCCGCCCGCTGGTTGCCAGGGCACAGGTAGCACTGCGGATCGAATGCTTTGCCGGATGGAACGGCCTTTTGGCCGACTTCACCCTGCCAGGGGCGCTGCGTCCGGTGCGGCGACACCAACACCCAGGATTGCCGCAGCGGGTTCCAGCGCCGGTGCGGATACTGCCATTTCTTTTCCATGCTCACTCCCAGGATCATTCTAAATGCGGCAAGCTTGTCCCTCCTGCCACCCGGCAACGTCACCCTTCACTCGTTTCAGCCCCCCAAAAACCATTCAGTTCTTTGGGGCGCATCGGGCGCGACTCGGGGTTTGCGGTTGTGGCTTCTCTTCCGACTTCAGAAGCACCAGCGACATACGCCGGGCGCGGCAGCGCATGGCCGGGGTTCGATCGCGGCGGTAGCGTTCCAGCAGAAGCGTGGCTTCGTCCCGCAGTTCCGGTTCAGCGGCGCCCAGGATCGCAAATGCCTCCAACGCCATGGCGCGAACGGCAATGCGCTCGTTTTCTATCAAGGGCCGCACCAGAACCGCCAGGTTCATGCGCTCGGCATGGGTCGATGCATTCAGCGCCGCGGCGAGGGCGATGTATCCGCGAGTTTGCCACTCGTTCACAGGAAGCTCGGCCAAAAGGTCGATGAAGACGCCGGCAAACTTCCGCAGTACGCCCGGCTCGCGCGCACTGACTCGACGCGCCAGATCGGCTGCACAGCGGCGGGAAAACGGATGCGGCGACAGCAGTTCCGCCATCAAATCGCGAATGGCCGCGCGGCGCGGCGGCGGGCACAGCAGAAAATCCCGCATGGCCGCATGGCCATCGGCGTCTCTCCAACTGCGCGGCTCCACAAGACACTTCACGCTGTTTGGCCACTCCCCGGCACGGCAGCCTCACCTCCCTTGCCCGTGTGCGGGCCAGAGCACCGAGTTTGGTGCCCAGGTGAGGAAGGTTCTACCATAGACGCTGCGGCCGGAGCCCTGACAGGCTGCAAGGATGATTCCACATGCTCTTCGCAGACGCAATCGTCGACCTGCACGACTCTAAAACTCGCGCCTGGCACCGGGAAGCTCCCGAGGCCGACCACGACCCGTTGCGTCCTGTCGAACCCGATCCGGAATGGCTGCCCCTGGTCGCCCGCCAGCATCGCGCCAACTTCGATCTGTGGCACATCGAGGATGAGGCGCGCGCTCCCGGCGCGGCCGACTCCGAACTGGCTGGCGTGAAGCGCCACGTAGACCGTACCAACCAGCGCCGCAATGACTTGGCCGAGGAGTTGGACCGGGTACTGCTTGACTGGCTCAGGCGCCGGAGCCTGCCCAATCCGGCCGCGGAACTGAATTCCGAATCGCCGGGCCTGATGATCGACCGGCTTTCCATCCTGTCGTTGAAGATCTACCACACCCGCGATGAATCCGAGCGCGCCGATGCGCCCCTTGGCCACACCGAACGCAACCGGGAGCGGCTCACCATTCTCATGGAACAACGCACGGACTTGGCCCGATGCCTGGACGCCTTGTGGCGGGAGACGCTCAAGGGAACGCGCCGCTTCAAGCTCTATCGCCAACTGAAAATGTATAACGACCCTACTCTCAACCCATCCATCTACCGCAAACCTGCGAGTCAGACAGCCGGATAACTCCCATGGATTGCAAGCTCCCCATTGACTTGACGTGGAGCGGGGTTATGCGTATAAAGAGTGCCTGAGCGGCACATAATCCTGGCGTTGGTTTCCTGCCGGCTACAATCCGGCTCAACCGTGGCGCAAAGGGTGCGGGCTCCGGGCAAACTCATGATGCAAGATGCTAGACCGGCGGCGCCCAGCCGCAAAAAAACATCTCCCCCGGCAACCATATCCGGCAGCCAATCCAGCGCGGGTACGGGGCCGTTTTTTCAGCACTACCAGTCCGCCGTGCAACTGTTGCAACAGGGCAGGTACGAAAAAGCTCGTACCGCTTTGCAGAATCTTCTGCCTACCGCTCCTGCCGAATTTCGGGAACGCTGCCAGATGTACCTGACCACCTGCCAGCGGCAACTGGAAGCGCATATCTTGAGTTTTCAAACTCCTGAAGAGCATTACGATTACGCCGTCTCGCAGATCAACACCGGCTACTACGAAGAGGCGCGCGAGCAGCTCGACAGTATCCTGGCAGACCATCCTGAAGCGGACTACGTCTACTACGGCCTGGCGCTGCTCGACAGCATTGCAGGACGTACGCAGGAATGCCTCGGGAACCTGGCCCGGGCCATCGAGCTGAACCCTAGAAGCCGGCTGCAGGCGCGCTCCGACGGCGACTTCCAGAGCATGGCGGACGACCCCCGGTTTACCGAATTGTTGTATCCTGAGGTTCCGTAGATCTCCAGTGAACCCAGCTACAACTATGCCTCTCTCATCCTCAATCCCTGCTACTTGCCAGGAACCGTCTGCCAGCATCTGCCCACCGCCCGCTTCCCCGCACCTGCGCGTGGTGGCCATTGGCGGCGGCACCGGCCTCTCCACCCTGCTGCGCGGACTGCGCCGTCATGTAGCCGCTCCAGGCCAGACCGGAAACAATCCGGGCCTCATTGCCGATCTGGCAGCGGTGGTCACGGTGACCGACGATGGAGGCTCCTCGGGCCGCCTGCGCAAGGGCTTCAAGATGCTGCCCCCGGGCGACCTGCGCAATTGCATGGTGGCGCTCAGCGAGGAAGAGGACCTGCTCGCCAAGCTTTTCGCCCATCGTTTCCGTGCCGGTGATTCCCTCGAAGGGCACAATTTCGGAAACCTCTTTGTCGCCGCGCTCACAGAGATTACCGGCGACTTTGGCCACGCCATCCAACTGGCCTCGAAGATCCTGGCCACGCGCGGGCGCATTTACCCGGTGACCACCGCCAATGCGACACTGGTGGCGCGCATGGTCGATGGTTCGATGTTGCGCGGCGAGACCAACATCAGCGCCAGTTCCCTGCGCATTGCGGAACTTATGCTCGACCCTCCCGACGCTGCGGCGCTGCCGGAGACCCTGGAGGCCATCGAGCGCGCCGACCTGATCAGCGTGGGGCCTGGTTCGCTCTATACGTCGCTGATCACCAACCTGCTGGTGCATGATCTGTCCGAGGCGCTGGTTCACGCCCGGGGCGTGCGCGTTTACATCAGCAACCTGATGACCGAGGCCAACGAAAGCCTGGGCCTGACCGCCTCCCAGCACATCGAACGCATCTACGATCACACCCACGCGCCCATCTTCGATTACGCCCTGGTGAACACGGCCCCCTTTTCAACCGAGACGCTGGCCCGTTACGAGGTTGAACTTGCCGCACCCATCCTGGCGGACATCGAGCGCATCGAGGCGCTCGGCGTTCATGTGATCAGCGGCGATTTCGCCAGCGAAGAGTCCGTGGTGCGTCACGACTCAGACCGCGTTACCGCCGCCTTGCTGGCGCTGGGGCGCGCCGCGGCCGCCCACCGGGACTAGAAAATTTCCCTTCCCCTGACAGCATTTCCGGCGTAAATTTGACGCGCAGGCGCAGGCCTGCGATACCAACCGGGAGGCGCCATGCGCAAGAACGCTTTCTTGATGTCCCTGGGCTTTTGCCTGTTCGCGATCACCATGCTCGCCCTGGCTCAGTCCCTGCGAAAGCCCGGCCTGTGGGAGATGACCAGCACCATGACCTGGCAGCAGTCGCCCATGCCGGCCGGAATGACCATGCCGGCGGGGACCAATTCTCCCTTTGCCGGCGGGCCCCGCACCACCCAGGTGTGCCTCACCCAGGCCATGATCGACAAATACGGCGCGCCGACGCCGCAGGGACGCGAGTGCCAGGTCACCAACATTGTGTTGAAAGCCAACGGGATGACCGCCGACTTGGTCTGCAGCGGCAGGATGTCTGGCAAAGGCACACTCGAGTCTTCTTGGACAGATGCGGACCACGCCAAGGGCAAGGTGCACTTTACCGGAGCCATGCAGAGGGGGCCTAACTCCACGCCGGTCGAGTACACCGTCGAGAGCGTCTCGACTTACAAAGGGGCTGACTGCGGCAGCGTCAAGCCGCCTCCCCTGCCCAGCGATAAATAGGTCGCAGCCGTCCTCCTCGCCGCGCCTTTTTCCCGCTCTCTAAAGCCGCGCCATCGGCTGGTAAGCTCATTTGCAGGAATCTTTCAACATGATGACGATCGAACTTGCCAAGCCGGTGCGCACCGCTGCAATCGCTTCCATGCAACGCTATTTCGAAGAGAACATGCCCGAGCCCCTCGGCGATCTAGCGGCAGGCTTGCTGCTCAACTTCTTCCTGGAAGAAGTGGGTCCGGCAATCTACAACCGGGCGGTCGCGGACGCTCAGGCCCGCATGGGGCAGCGCGTGGCGGATCTCAGCGGCGAACTCTATGCCGATGAGTTTCAGTACTGGCCCAAAGCCGACAGCAAGCGAAAGAATCGCCGCTAAAGTGGTTCCACAATTGCTGTACCCCGGAACCACCCCGTCGAGTGGCCTTTTCCTCAAGAAAAGGCCACCTTGCAAGAAACTTGTAAGTGCACGTAAATTGTGGAACCGCGCGAGTGTCCTGTCCCAAAAATTCCTGACAAAAATTGCCGCTGTCATTCTGAGCGAACGGGGCCCCGAACGTTTTTCAGTTCGGGGGTGGTGAGCGAAGAATCTGCTTTTGTATCTCCTGATTTCTGGTAAGAACTTCTGGGACAGGACATTACAGCGGAATCAGAATAGATGTACCCGGATGCAAGCCCCTCAAGTGGCTTCTTCCTTAAGAAAAAGCCACCTTCAAGAGTCTAACCAAGAGCACGGTTATTCTGATTCCGCTCTAGCGCTCGTTGCAGAAGCAGTCCCTTCCGCTTCGAGCCCCAAAGAATAATGGACACCCCTCGCCTCTCACAGACGTGGGCCTTCCACCGTGCGCTTCAACTGCCCGCAGGCGGCGTAGATGTCGCGGCCGCGGGCTCGGCGCAGGTAAACGGGAATTCCCTCCCCTGCCAGCGCTGCGCGGAAGCTCTCGACTGCGTCCGGCGCGGGCATGGTGTAGGCGATGCCGGGCCCGGGGTTCCAGGCAATCAGATTCACTTTGGCGGCAAGTCCGGAGCGGCGGATCAGCCTGGTCACTTCCCTGGCGTGCCCCGGCCGGTCCGTAACCCCGCCCAACAGAACATATTCAAAGGTGATGCGCTCGCGCGAGCGAAGGGGAACTTTGCGCGCCGCTTCCAGCACCATTTCGATAGGCCACTTGCGGTTGATGGGCATGATCTCGCCGCGAACGGCGTCGTTGGGCGCGTTCAGGCTGATGGCCAGCTTGGGGCGAATCTCGTCCGGCTCCAGCGCAAAACGCTCGATGCCGGGAACGATGCCGGAGGTGGAGACCGTCATCCGCCGCGGGCTGAGGCCGGCTTCCTCCACCAGCAGCCGCACCGCGGCCATGAAGTTGTCATAGTTCAAAAACGGCTCGCCCATGCCCATGAAAACAAGATTGACGCGATCCTTGCCCACCTCCACCGCGTGACGGTCAAGCACGTCCACCACCTGGCCGGCAATCTCGCCCGCCGTCAAATTCCGCTGGAGGCCAAGCCTGGCGGTGAGGCAGAACTGGCAGTTGACCGCACAACCCACCTGGCTGGAGACGCAGATGGTGGCGCGATCCCAGCTTTTTCTTTCCTCTTCCGGCTGATCCGGTTCGCTCCCGTCGCCGCTTTCGCCGTCGTCGCCTTCCGGCATCCACACGGCTTCAACGGTTTGTCCATCCCGGTCCTGACCTTGAATCAGGTAGCGCTCCGTCCCGTCCGCCGACTGAAAGACCTGCGCAATTTTTGGCCGGCCCACCTCCCAGCCTTCGTCCCCCAGCCGCTGGCGCAGCGCCTTGGGCAGCGTAGTGATCTGGTCAATTCCAGCAAGCCGTTGACGATAAAGCGCTTCTGCCAACTGGCGTCCGCGCCAGGCCGGCTCGCCCGCCGCCACCATCCGCGCCGCCAATGCTTCCCGGTCCAGACCGAAAAGGGGGTTCTGGCGCACATTCTGGGAAGGATGAGCATCTAACGGAACGAATTGGCCAAGGTTTGCAGTCATAGCTTGGGTCAGCATAGAGCATTTCACGGTTGCGTGCAGCCCAGACTCCCAGGAACCGGCAAACGGCCTGTTATAGGGCCTGTTCAGATCCAGGACCGAGCTGAAGCAAGGGCTTCGGCGCTGGTTCGCGATCAGCCTTGCAGTTTGGTTTGGCTTACAATCGAAGTTGATTGGATGGGAATGACCGAAGAGAGAGACCTCCGCCGCACCGTATTGCCGAACGGTCTGATCGTTCTAACCGAACGCATGGAACACATGCGCTCCGTGGCCATGGGCGTCTGGACCAAGTCCGGATCCCGCTGCGAGCCGGCAGAAACCAACGGCATCTCTCACTTTGTCGAACACATGCTCTTCAAGGGAACCCGCTCCCGCTCGGCCCAGGCCATTGCCCGCGAAATGGACTCCATCGGCGGCAACCTGGACGCCTTCACCGGCAAAGAGACCATCTGTTTCAACGTCAAGTCGCTGGCCGAGCATGTGCCCATCGCCCTGGATGTTCTGACCGACCTGGTGCTGAATCCTCTCTTCGAACTTCCCGACATCGAACGCGAGCGCGGCGTGATCCTCGAAGAGATCAAGATCGACGAGGACAATCCGGACGTGCTGGTCCACGAACTCTTCTTGCAGAGCTTCTGGAAGGATCACCCTCTGGGCAAGCCCATCCTGGGCACCACCAAGACGGTGGCGCGGCTCAACCAGGAGAGTCTCGTCGCCTACCATGGCGACCGGTTCCGCGGCGGCAACATGGTCTTCTCCGCAGCCGGGAACCTGGACCACGACCACTTTGCCCAGACGGTGGCCGAGAAATTTGCTGGACTTCCAAGCGGCGAGACGCTCCACGAGCTTTCTGCGCCGAAAGCCAGCGCCCGGATCCAGCTGCGCCACAAGAAATCACTGGAACAGGTGCAAATCTGTTTGGGCGTGCCCGCGCCGCCCGTCACCGACGAAAGCCGCTATGCCACGCTCATCCTCAATACCGTGCTGGGCGGCGGCATGAGTTCCCGCCTCTTCCAGACCATCCGCGAGGAGCGCGGCATGGTCTATTCCATCTATTCCGACCTGAGTCCTCTGCGCGACGCCGGAACGCTCTGCGTCTTTGCCGGCACCTCCGTGGGCAAGTCCATTGAGGTCGTTGAACTGATTCTGGAGGAATTCCGCAAGCTCAAGGAAACTCCTCTCGAAGAGGACGAACTCAACCGGGCCAAGGACCAGCTCAAAGGCAACCTTCTGATGGGACTGGAGATCTCGAACTCGCGCATGGCCAACCTGGCCCGCCAGGAGATGTACTTCCACCAGTTCTTCACCGCGGAAGAAGTGATTGCGCGCATCGGCCAGGTGGACGCCGCCCAGGTCCAGGCGATGGCCCAGCGCCTCTTCGTCGCCGAGCGCGTCGCCGTTACCCTGCTGGGACGACTGGACGGAGTCAAGCTCAACCGGACCAAGCTGGTGTGTTGAGAAGCAGCGGTCAGCAATCAGCCGTCAGCAGTCAGCCGCCGGCAGCCAGAGTTCAGGTCTCAGTTTGAACACAAGCGGCTGATAGCTGAAAGCTGACGGCTGATAGCTGACCGCTGATAGCTGTATTCGAGCGTCCGATTTCCCTTCCGCGTCTATACGTTGTAGCATTTTGTCGGGGGCCGGGGTCTTCCGGCCAGCACCACGAGGCACTGGAATCCAAATGAATCGCACGCTCTCGCACATTGACCGCCACAGCGGCGCGCCACGCTCGACCGAGCCCAACGGTTTCACGCTGATGGAACTGCTGATCGTCATCGCCATCATCCTGATCCTGATGCTCATGGCCATACCCACCATTGGCAGCCTGAAGAAGCAGGCCAACGAGACCTCGGCGATTCAGTCCATTCGCGCCATCTCGCAGGCGCAACTGCAATACGAATCCACCTTCCCGTCGAGCGGCTACGCCTGCGCCCTGACCGCCTTGGGCGGCGATCCCAAGTCCGGCCCGCCGACGCCCGCCGCATCGCAGATGCTGCAGGGCGATCTGACCTCGGGCGTCAAGTCCGGCTATCTGTTCGTCATCAACAACTGCACCAAGGTGAACCTGAGCGGCACGGACCGCATTACCGGCTACCAGGTCTTCGCCGTTCCGCAGACCGTGGGGCAGACCGGCAACCGCGGCTTCTGCAGCGATCAGTTCGGCACCATCAAGGCAGACCCGGCGGGCGGCACCAATTGCACCCAGTCGTTGCAATGAGCGGGGGCAAAGCAATCAAATTCAGCGGACAATGGCTCCTCGCAGGCGCTTTCGCGTTCCTGTCTCTTGGACAAGCTTCCGCGCAAAGCGCGCAGGAGATGGCGCAGCGGGTCGATCGCCATTACAACCAATTGCACTCCCTCAAGGCCGGCTTCAGCGAGAGCTATGAGGGCATGGGCGTCCGGCGCGCCGAGAGCGGGACGCTGCTGCTGCTGAAACCAGGACGCATGAGGTGGGATTACAGCTCTCCGGCGGGCAAGTTGTTTCTGCTCGACGGCCAGTACGGGTGGTTCTACTCCAAAGGCGACTCTCAAGTTCAGCGCATCCCGGCCAAACAACTGGACGACTTGCGCTCTCCTCTGCGCTTTCTCCTGGGCCACACGCAGCTTGAAAAGGAACTGAACAATCTGTCTCTCGCGGGAGCGCCCGGCGGCCGCTTCACGCTGACCGGCCAGCCCAAAGGACAGGAGAATCGGGTCCGGCGGCTCACGCTCACGGTGAGTGCGGACGGCGCTATCCACGGCATCGAGATCGAAGAAGTGGACGGCGCGCTCACCCGCTTCAGCTTCACGAGCGAAGAAACCAACGCGGCGGTTCCCGCGCAGGCCTTTCACTTCACGCCGCCCGCCGGAGTGCCGGTGGTGAATGCGCTCCCGCCAGTGTAGGGGGAGAGTTAGCGGTGTTGGCGCAGCTAACTCCGCTACTCGTACCTGAGCGCCTCGATGGGGTCCAGGTTGGCGGCGCGAATGGCGGGAATCATGCCGCTGACCAGGCCCGTAATCGCCAGAATCACGGTGGCTACGATGACCGATGCCGGCGAAATGATGAGGCGAATGTCGGCAGCCTCGGCATTTTGGGCCAATGCGCTGTAGAACGTAATGCGGCCCACCAGCAACGAAACGATATAGGCCAGCGCGATGCCGCTCAAGCCGCCCACGCCGGTAATCGCCAGCGCCTCGGCAAGGAATTGAAGCAGGATGTGGTGTCTGCTCGCACCGAGCGCCTTTTCAATGCCGATTTCCCGGGTGCGCTGCTGGACGGCCACCAGCATGATGTTCATCAGGCCGATGCCGGCAATGCCAAGAGTGAGCGCGCCGACCAGCGCCAACAAAACCTGCAGGGCCAGCGAGAGCATCTTGAACTGGTGCAATTCCGTCATCAGGTTGGCCACGTAGATGGCCCTGTGGTCCGAGGGGCGGAAGTGGTGGGCCGCGCCCATGGCCTCGCGCAGGTTCTTCTCCACAAGTTCGTTGTCGCCGTGGTAGTTGAACCAGATGCCGTCCAGGTACTTCGTATCCTTCAGGTCGCTCATGGTGTTGAAGGGCACGTAGATCTGGCGATTGCGGTCGTCGTTGTCGCCTTCCTGCATTTTGGGGCTCAGTACGCCCACAACGGTAAACATCACGCCATCCAGGCGGATGGTCTCTCCCAGCGCCCAGCCGCCGGAATAGAGCTTGGTCTTGGCCTCCGAGCCGATGACGCAGACGTGGGCGCGCTGCAAGTCCTCGGCGCCGTTGAAGAAGCGGCCCGCATCGGTGTCCAGCTTCCAAATGTCCTGAAAGACCGGGCGAACGCCATTCACGGTCCAGGTGTAAGTATGCAGATCGTTCTGCACCGGCACGTCTTTCTCCACCGTGGGAGAGATATGCAATATGCCCGGAATGGTGTTGTAGGCGCGGTCCACGTCGTCGAGCGTGAAACGCACCCGGGCGCCGGCCTTGTCGCCCCCGGCCTGCTCGCTGGTGCGGCCCGGAAAGAAGCCGATGATGTTGGTGCCCCACTCGGAAAAGATGGCCTCGACAGCGCGGCTGAACCCCGCGCCATAGGCCAGCAGCAGCACCACCGTGGCGATGCCCCAGGCCATGCCGATCATGGTGATGGCGGTGCGGCGGCGGTTGTAAACCATCGCCTCCCACGCGTGGCCCCAAATGTCCTTCAACATGATTCAGCCCCTAAGTACCAGCTACCAGCTTCTAGCCTCTAGCTTCCAGCTAAAAGCTGCCGGGTTAAGAGTCTTAGCTGAGTCTCCAGCCTTTCAACCACCCGTGCTCGATAAACCCCGGCCTGGGATGAATCGATCCCGCCCAAATCTCATCTCCTTAGCTGATAGCTGATAGCTGATAGCTGTTAGCTGTTAGCTGTTAGCTGTTAGCTGATAGCTGATAGCTGCTTCCCTACTCTCTCCGCAGTGCTTCGATAGGGTCCATCTGCGCCGCCTTGCTGGCCGGGTAAAGCCCTGCCACCACGCCACAAACAGCCAGTGAACCCACCGCCAGCGCGGCCGACCACGGGACAAGCCGTGGCGGGTCCCAGCCCGGCATCTTGCCGGTAAGGCCCTGCTGCAATAGCCACATGAATCCCGCCGAAATCACAATCCCCACCAAGCCGCTGATGCCGGTCAAGAGCAATCCCTCCCAGAAGAACTGGGCCAGGATGGTCCTCTTGGTGGCGCCCAGAGCTTTCAGCAGACCGATCTCGAAGGTCCGTTCGGTCACGGAGACCAGCATGATATTGATGATGCCCACGGCGCCCAGTCCCAGCGTCACAATGCCCACGCCGCCCAGGAAGACGTCCATGGCGTCGAAGATGGCGCTGACCATCTTCAGCTCCTGAATCGAGTCCCACTCGTTGAAGGCGTCCTTGAACGAGGGATCGAAGCCGTGGCGGGCGGCCACCACCTGGTGGGCGGCCTTGAGAGCGGCCGTGGCGTCGCCCCGGGTGGTGGGCTGGTACTGGATAAAACTCAGCGCGTCGCGGGGCACATTCTCGCCCTTCATGGCGAAGAGTTCCTGCATGGTGCTCAGAGGGATATAGATCTTCTGGTTGTCGCCGTCGTTGTTGCCACGGCCGATGGATTCCACGCGACCAATGACGGTAAAGGCGATGTCGTTGATGGTGATGGTCTCGCCCATGATGGAATGGCCGAGCGAGAGCAATTCAGCGGCCTTCTTGCCCAGCACCACGACGCGGCGGCGGTCGGCCTGGTCGGAGTCATCCAAAAATCGTCCCTCGGCGATGGGAATGATGCGAATGACCGCGTAGTTCGGCTCGACACCCATAACCTGGCCGGAGGTGTTGGACCAGGCACTGACCTGGTAGAGATCGCCGCGGCTGAGAATGGAGGTGACAGCGCGAATTTCCGGGCGGGCCCGCATCGCCGCCACGTCGCCCGAGGTGAGTTGGTAGGGACGCATCCCGGTGTGCTGGTTGGAGAGCGCCGGGATGGTGCCGCCGCTCATGAACACCACATCGTTGCCGAAGGTGGCGAATTGCTTGTGCTGGCCTGAGCGGAAGCCTTCACCCAGGCCCACCAGCACCAGCAGGGAACCAACGCCCCAGGCGATCCCGAACATGGTCAGGAAGGTGCGCAGCTTGTTGGCCAAAATGGCGCGAAAAACCTGGCCGAGAGTGTCGGAAAATGTCTGCATGACGTCTGGACGCCGAAAAAGGCATCTGGAGAATCATACGCAGGGTGTGAGCTTTCGGTTCCGCGCTGCCGGAGCGAGGGGAATGGAATATAGGGATGTAGCTCAGTGTGGGCGCAGGCATCCCACCCTATCCGCCCGTCTCTTTCTCTTTAATCCGGTGAAACGACGGGGCGCGCGCATTGTGCGTACCCTGATTCGCTCCACCTCCGAACCCTCGGTGCAAGGGGGTATCCAGCGTGGAGAAAGCCACACGTGGAGCCAGGTCTTCAGCTGGTGAGAATGGGGATGCCGGAGTCTTCGATGGGGGGCTTGACCACCGGCTGGTCGGTCTTGACGTAAGCGATCTTCCCCGCCTCGATCTCGTCCTGGGCGATGCGGCAAGCCTTGTTGGACTGGGTGGGGATGAGAGCGTGAGAACCATTCTGCAGTTGGCGTGCGCGGCGGGCTGCTACCAGAACCTTGCGGTAATTCGAGTCGAACTGGGTCTCAATCGTCATCGGAATCATCTCCAAAGTCAAACTGCGGCTGGTCTGGAGGGTTGTTCATCCCGAAGGCCTCCAGCACAGGTTTCAGCCGTTCCTGCATATTGGTCTGCCGGCAGGCCGCGGCTACCTCCAACACCCTGCCCGGACGCAAAGTGATCGGCTCGCCATTGCGATAGAATCGCTCGGCCAGCACAATCGCCTCCAGTTGCGCCACCGCCCGGTCCAGAACGTCGTTGACCAAAATATAGCCGTACTGGGAATATTTCTCAATCTCCCGGCTGGCTTCGTTAAGGCGGCGATAGACTTCCTCCTCATTCACCACCCCCTCGGCGCGGCTGCGATTGCGGAGCCGGGTGCGGAGAACCCGGGGATTGGGCGGCAGAACAAAGACGCTGACCGCTTCGGGCGTGGTCGCGCGCACCTGGGCGGCGCCCTGCACGTCGATGTCCAGCACCAGATCGTGGCCGTCGCGGCGCGCCTCTTCGAGCGACTTGCGCGCCGTGCCGTAGTAGTTGCCAAAAACTTCCGCGTGTTCCAGAAACTCGCCCGCCTGGATCATCCGCTCGAATTCCTCGCGGGTGGTGAAGTGGTATTCGCGCCCGTCCTGCTCCGAGCCGCGCGGTGCGCGCGTGGTCCAGGAAACCGAAAACTCGATGCCGCTCAGTTGCTTGCGCACCTCGTTGACCAGCGTGCTTTTGCCCGATCCCGAGGGCGCCGATATGATGAAAAGAATTCCTGCCACGTTGCGATTGTCCTTCAGGGCCGCTCTGGCCGTTCCAGTTTATTCCACGTTCTGAATCTGTTCGCGAGCTTTTTCGATCTCGGCCTTCATGGCCAGACCCAGCTCGGTAATCCTGGTTCCCTTGCCACCTACGCCTCCGGTCTTGGAGAGCATCGTATTGGCCTCGCGGTTCATCTCCTGCAACAGGAAGTCGAGCTTTTTGCCGACTTCGCCGCCAGCCGTCAGCAGTTCGCGGAAGTGGCCGATGTGGGTGGTCATGCGCGCCAGTTCCTCGGCAATGTCGCTGCGCTCCACCAGCACCGCCACTTCTTCGAGCAGGCGCTGGCGGTTGAACTCCGGCCCCACCGCCGCTTCCAGCCGCTGGGCAAGGCGCTCCTGATGGTGCTGCTCGACCTCGGGACTCAGTTCGTCCACTCCGGCAGTGGCTTCAGCCAGCCGGTCCAGAGTGCTGTGCAGTATGGCTTCCAGTGACTCTCCCTCACGCGCCCGCATGATCTTCAACTGCTCCAGCAGGGGTACGATCTCCTTCTGTACGCTGGCCGCCAGGGCGTCGAGATCTTCGTCGCCGTTGGTGCGGTTGTCGCTTTGCAGAGCGCCGGGCAGGCGCAGAATCGAATTCAGGTCCGGCTGGCCGCCCAGTCCATACTCTTCGCAGGCTGCGGCAAAAGCAGAGAGGTAGCCGGCCACCAGTTCGCGATTGTAGCCGGCCGTCTGCTGGCTGGAGCGATCCACCGACAGCGTCAGCTCCACATGGCCGCGGACCAGATTGTCCTTGAGTGCCTTGCGCAGCTCCATCTCCAGGGCGTCCAGACCCGAAGGCAGGCGCAACTGTACATCCAGAAAGCGGTGGTTCACGCTTTTGACACTCAGGGTGTAACTGAGTTGATCGTGTACGCGAACTTGCGCGCGTGCAAACCCGGTCATCGAATAAATCGGCATGTTTGCTAGTCCTTTGTCTCGCCGGAGAGGACCGTTTCCAGGCCCGGCTCGGGCATGTCCATGAATTGCAATTGATAGAGCCGCTGATAAGTGGGCGAAATGTTCAGCAACTCGTCGTGGGAACCGATGGCGGTGATGCGCCCGTCCTCAAGGACGGCGATGCGGTTGGCGCGGCGAATGGTTCCCAGACGGTGGGCGATCACCAGCACGGTGCGGTCCTGCATCAGGTTGGCCAGCGCGATCTGCACCAGGGATTCGCTTTCTGCGTCCAGTGCCGAAGTGGCCTCGTCGAGAATCAGGATCGGCGCGTCTTTGAGGATGGCGCGGGCAATGGCCATGCGCTGCCGCTCGCCGCCGGAGAGGCGAAAGCCCTTTTCACCGATGACCGTCTCGTAGCCCTGGGGCATGCCCATGATGAAGTCGTGGGCCAGGGCGTTCTGGGCGGCCTTGACCACCAGTTCCTTCTTCACGTCCGGGCGGCCGTAGGCGATGTTGTTGCGCACGGTGTCGTTGAAAAGAATGGTCTCCTGGCTGACCTGGGCAACCTGGCGGCGCAGGGAAGCAAGCGACAGGCTGCGGACGTCGCGGCCATCCATGAGGATGCGGCCCGAGGTGACGTCGAAGAAGCGCGGGATCAGGTTGACCAGGGTGGACTTGCCTGCCCCGCTGGGGCCAACCAGGGCCACCACTTCGCCGGCTTCAATGGTGAGGTCGATGTGGTGCAGGATCTGGTGTTCGCCCTCTTCGGTGGAGTAGGAGAAACCCACATTTTCAAACTTGATGGATTTCTTGAAGCGGGAGAACGGGGCCGCGTGCGGCTTTTCCTTCACGTCGTCTTCGACATCGAAGAAGCCGAAGATGGAGGCGGAAGCACCCATGGCCTGCTGGAAGCTGTTGTAAAAGTAGGCGAACTTGCGGACCGGGTCGTAGAGCTTGAAGAGCAGGATGATGAACGCGCCGAAGATGCCCATGGTCATGTGCCCGTGCAGAATCTCGTTGCGGCCGATGAACAGGAACATGGCAATGGCAATGGCACCGATGGTGTCCATGAGCGGAGAACTGATGGACTGAATGCGCACGCTGCGCAGGTTGGCGCGGAACAGCCGGGTGGCGGCCTTTTTGAAGCGCAGAATCTCCCACAACTCGGTATTGAAGGCCTTCACGATCCGATTGCCGGTAACGGTTTCATGCAGGATGTTCTGGATCTCGGCCAGCTTGTCCTGGCCGCTGCGGGTGCGGGTGCGGACTTCCCGGCCGATCTTGCGCGCGGAAGTGACCACGACCGGAACAAACAGCAGAAGCGCCCAGCTCAGGTACCCTCCCAGCTTGATGACGAAGACCAGTCCCACGACAAAGGTGAAGAACTGCTGCAGAAACTCGCCAATGACCGAACTGAGGGCAAACTGCACGCGGTCCACATCGTTGATCAGCGTGGAAAGAATGGTGCCGGTGGCGTGCTTGTGAAAGAAGCTCGACGAGCGGCGCATCGTGGCTTCATAAAGGTGGTTGCGCAGATCCGTGATGGTGCCAAAGCCGGCGTAGTTGACCAGGTAGGTGCCCGCGTAATCGCACAACCCCTTGAGCAGGGTGGAAATCACCAGCGCAAAAGCCACCACATTCCAGGCGTTGTGCATGTGCATGAAAGGGGGAACCAGCCACCTGAGGTCAAAATGCCATGAACTCCTGGGGAGGCCCAGCAGGATGGGGCCTTCGGGCGCGTCCGGCCTCAGAACCTGGTCGAAGATCGGCTGGAAAAGCAGTACGCGAAAGGTGTCAAGCGCGCCCACCAGGGCCAGCAGCAACACGCCTGGAAACCACTGCAGCGAGTAGGGCAGGCCGTAACGCAGGAGTCGTAAGAATTTCTTCATGCCGAATAAACCGCCTCACGAAAACAAGTGGCCGGCACAAGACACGGGAATGAGCGGCGCAACTCCATCCTCGTATTGTATCCGGCTCCGCCTGGCTGAGGTTTCTCCGATGAGGGCAGAAATCGAAGGCGCGGATTTGATTTCGTGACCGGCAAGAGATGCATTTGTCGCGGAAAGTAGCTCCTGCCTCCTGGCCGCCAGCTGGGTGCCCCAGGTCTCGTTTCTGAGACTAGGGAAAGCATGAACTCAAGGTACGAAACCATCCGGCCACAGACCCTGGTGTCCTGTCCCAAAAATTCCTGACAAAATTACCGCTGTCATTCTGAGCGAACGGGGCCCCGAACGTTTTTCAGTTCGGGGGTGGTGAGCGAAGAATCTGCTTTTGTATCTCCTGATTTCTGGTAAGAACTAATTCTGGTAAGAACTTCTTGGACAGGACCCTAGTACGCGCGCAAATCCACGATAGCCTTGAGGATGGCTTCCGGCTGGGGCAGGATGGCGTCTTCGAGAATGGGCTGGTAGGCCACGAAGGTGTCCATGGAGGCAACCCGCCTGACCGGAGCGTCCAGGTCCTCGAAAAGCTCATCGGCGATGCGGGCGGCGATCTCAGCGCCGTAGCCCCAACTGAGCATGTCCTCGTGCGCCACGATCACCCGGCTGGTCTTGCGCACCGAAGTGGCGATGGCCTCCCAGTCGTAGGGGTTCAGGGTGCGCAGATCCAGGACTTCCACCTCGATGCCGTTCTCGCGATGAGCGCGCTCGGCGGCCTGCAGCGCGCGCGGAACGATGGCGCCGTAGGTGATGAGCGTGATGTGTGTGCCGGGCCGGACGATCTTCGCCTTGCCGAAGGGGATGGCGAAATCCGGTCCCGGATAGGGTGCGCGGCCATAGGACTCGCGGTAGAGCCGCTTGTGTTCCAGAAACAGCACCGGGTCGTCGCAACGAATGGCGGTGCGCAGCAGCCCGTTGGCGTCCAGGGCATTCGAGGGAAAAACAACGCGCAGACCCGGAATGTGGGTGAAGATGCTCTCGCCCGATTGCGAATGATAGATCGAGCCGCCGGTCAGATAGCCGCCGATGGGCACGCGCATCACCACCGGCGCCGCCCACTCCCCGTGAGAGCGCCAGCGCATCAGGGCCAGTTCGTTGTGAATCTGGTGCATGGCAGGCCAGATGTAGTCGAAAAACTGGATTTCAACCACCGGCTTCATGCCGCGGACGCCGTAGCCGATGGCGCGGCCCACAATGTTGGCTTCGGCCAGAGGCGAATTGAAGACCCGGTCCGATCCGTATTCCCTTTGCAGGCCAGAGGTCAATTTGAAGACTCCGCCCTTGCCCTTGACCTCGTCCAGAGCTTCTTCGCGGCTGGCGTCGGCCACGTCCTCCCCATAGACCACGATCCGTGGGTCGCGGCCCATTTCGTCGAAGAGGCAGGCGTTGATCAGGTCGGCCATGGTATGTGGAGCAATCCCCTTGCCAGTGGCGGATTTGCCGGGGTGCGAACCGGCGGGCTCGACCTGTTCTGAGGCAAAAGCGGAGCTGGTGGGGTCCAGGTCTGCGGAGTAGATGTGCTTGGGAATGCCCGCCACCAGGGGCAGCGGAGCTTCGAGGGCGAGTTCGGCAGCCGCGGCGGCCTCGTCGTCCAGCGCGTGTTCCATGGCTTCAATCTCGATCGCTGTAAGGATGCCCTCGCGCAGCAGGCGCGCCCGCATTTTCACCAGCGGATCGCGCAGCGCGTCGGCCTCGCGCTCGGCTTGGGAGCGGTACCACTTGTCGTCGTCGGAGAGCGAGTGGGAGTACGCCCGCATGCAGTGGCCATGCACAAAGGCCGGCCCCAGGCCAGCGCGGCAGTGCGCCACCGCGGCCTGAAAGGCCACGAGGCATGCCTCCGGATCGGTGCCGTCCACCTCGGCAAAATAGAAGTTGGGGAAGTTGGCCACCAATTTGGAAATGTTCCCGCCCGGCGTATTCACTTCGACCGGCACGCTGATGGCGTAGCCGTTGTCTTCCACGCAAAAAACCACGGGCAGCTTGCTGTTGGAGGCGGTATTGAGCGCCTCCCAGAACTCGCCCTGAGAGGTAGAACCCTCGCCCAACGAGGTGAACACCACCTCGTCGCCATGGAATTCCAGGTCGCGGAAGGCGCGGTAGTCATCAGGGGACTTCGCCGCGGCTTCCGGATGGCGGCTCAGGTAACGGCCGGCCTCGGCGCAACCCACCGCATGAAGCAGTTGCGTGGTGGTCGAGGAAGAGGTGCTGACGATGTGGAGGGCGCGATCGCTCCAGTGGGTGGGCATCTGCCGGCCGCCGCTGGCTGGGTCGGTCGCGGCGCCCACCGCCTGCAACATCATCTCAGCGGGTGTAACGCCCAACGCCAGGCACAAGGCGCGATCACGATAATAAGGGAAAAACCAGTCGTATCCAGGTCGCATGGCCAAAGCCGCGCCAACCTGCAACGCCTCATGACCGGCGCCCGAAATCTGGAAGAAGATTTTCTGTTGGCGTTTGAGCAGGATTTCGCGGTCATCCACGCTGCGCGAAAGCACCATCAGCCGGTAGAGTTCCACAATCTGTTGAGGGCTCAGGCCGCCGGATAAGGCGCCCGTCTCCGGCTCGCGAACGCTGGGCACGGCCAGTTCCATTCCGTCACTCCCCAATTTGGCACTCTTTTTGAAGAAAACCAAGCCTGATTGTACCAACCCCGCGGGCGCCTTCGTACCATCAAACCACCCTGCGGGCTGCCGAGAGCGCCCGTCATCCAAACGCTATCGAATGCTGCCCGGAGTATGGGGAAGTTCGCGGAACTCTGGTCCGCCCATATAGGAGTAGCTCATCTTCTCCTTCACGCTATGCGCCAGCTTCTCAATCTCCGCAACGGCGCGCAACTGGCTGGGCGTCAGCGAATCGGGATGGTTCTTCTCCACTTCATCGTTCAGCGCGCGGACCAGCTTCAAGAGCTTTTCGGTGTCGGCAGCCATCAATCTTTGCCGTTCCGCATTGATGGCGCGCAGACGCTTCTGTTCCATGGCCGGATCGCTCAGCCCGAATCGACCGCCGGGGGCCAGTCCGCTGTCGGGCCATTGCGCTGCCGCCTGCGGCAACAATCCCCCGGAAGACGCGTTCTTGAGGCCGCCGCAAAGAACAAGCACCGCGGTCAGCACCAGAGCCTGACGCGTCCACTGGATTAGACTCGCTTTCTCGATGCGGCTCAACCCTCCAAATTGTGGCTTGCGCATGGTCTTTCACCCTGGCAACGAAACCCCGCTCCCCGGCCGGCCTTCGCTCAACTGGAGCCAATCGTGAGCTTCATCTTCTCTTTCACGTCGTGGGCCAGCTTTTCGATCTCGTCGGCCTTGCGAATCACATTGATCGAGAGCGTATCTTTCGACGTTTTATCGACCTCAACCTTCAGATCCGTAGCCAGTTTCAGCAGTTTTGCACTTTCCTCGGCAAGCTGACGCTTTCGTTCCGCGTTGACGGACTCGAAGTTCTTTGTCTGCGCCTGCCGCTCATTCATCTTCATCTGCTCGTTGGCATCCGGAATGTGGTTGATCTCGGGAGGCAATTTGGGAAACTGCATCCCGCTCTCCAAGAGCCCCTCCCCTGCAATCGGGGTCAGAGCCATTGCAGCCAAGGCAACCAGAACGGCTATTCCCAGCCTCGGCAGCCGCGGCGGATGAGCGCTCTTCATTCTGTGAAGTGGGTGGAATCTCATCAGGTGACCTCCAGCGTTGTGCCGGCGCGGCCTCGGCAACCGCGATCGCTCTCCGGGGCCGTTCAAAACGGCTACCCGGCCTTCCTGCGCACAGTCTAGTCTAGAAACAGGAGCTTTGGGATGCATCCTTTGCTGTTCGCTGCAAGAATTGGTTTGTTTGCCGAGGGACGATTCCTGGGCAAAGTGCTGGATGGGTGGGCGGACGATGCCCAGGATTTTGTCCGCACCAAGCTGCCTCATCTGCTCATGGCCGCGGTGATCGCCTTTATTCTCAGCCGCATATTGAGCCTGGTGACCGCCTGGATGATCCACATCGCCGAGCAGCATGCCCCTGGCCAAAGCCGCGTTTCCCAGGTGAAGACCCTGGCCGGCGTCATCCACACCACCGGGTTGAGCATCATCGCCGTCCTCGTGGGTCTGCAATTTCTGGCTGCGGTGGGCGTGAATCTGGCCCCGCTGCTAGGCTTGGCCGGAGTGGTTGGAGTGGCCATCGGCCTGGCGGCGCAGAACATTGTGCGCGATATGCTGAACGGCATACTGATTCTGCTCGAAGACCAGTTCAATGTGGGCGACACGGTCCGCCTGGCCGGCTTGGCCGGGACCGTCGAAGCCATGACGCTGCGCAAGACCACGGTGCGCGACGCCGACGGAACCCTGTACGTGATTCCCAACTCGCAGATCACCACCGTGGCCAACCTGAGCGTGGGCTACTCGGTGGCCACCGTCAACGTAAGCGTGGATTTCTCCGCCAACCCCGACGAGGTGCTGGCGCTGCTGAAGGGGATCGCCGCGGAAATACGTACCAGCGAGGAATTCCGGGCCGTCTTCGTCGCCGACCCGCAGATTCTGGGCGTGGACGCCATCAAAGGCTCCGAGCTGATCTTCACCGTGATCTTCAAGACCCTGGCCACCCAGCAATACGCCCCGGTGCGGGAGTTCCGCCGCCGTGTGCGCCTGGCTCTCGAGGAGCATCACCTCCTCCCAGGCGACCCCAACCGGATCTTCAACACCTTTCTCGACAAAGTGACAGGCGCACGCAAGCGCCCCAGTGCAGAGGCTGCGCCTGCGAACGATCCAACCACGCTGAAGCCGCAGGAGGAGAATCCCTTTTCCGGGCAATAGAAAGTAGAGTTCTGTCTCAGAAATTTAGGGTCAAGACTGAAACTGTCATTCTGAGCCAACGGGGCCCCGAACGCTTTCCAGTTCGGGGGTGGTGAGCGAAGAATCTGCTTTTGTTCTTTTGCGCATTTTACAAAGGAATGCAAGCATCCTCCGGCAGAGACAGAGGCTTTTGGGCAGGTGGCCCCTCAAAGGGGCCTGGCTATGCGCGGCACCAGGAAATGCGTATTGCTCACGCCAACCTGAAATCCGCGCCGTAGGCGCAATGTTGGTTAGCCCCGCGCTTCAGCGTGGGGTAAGCGTCCCCATCATGACAGAGCCGGAGTCCCGTAGGGACGGCGCATTCTCCTCGCACGAATTCCATGGACTCTTTCGTAAAACAGAATGGAAAAACACTAACCGGCGGCGACTCCTGTAAATGTCAAACTCCGACTCTCGCCCTGAAAGAGCCGGGGGGCCTGGTTGTAATAACTCTTCGAGGTTCGTTCAGGTTGCCGATGCGCCGCCCGTCCCCCCATAATGGAAGCCGCTTTCGAACCGCAAACCATTTCACTGCATGAGGTGCTTGAGTGTACGCGTTGAATCGCAGAAGTTTTCTGAAGTCGGCCGGAGCCGCAACCGCGGGAACCATGCTGGGAGCAAGGCTTCATGCGCTGGCGGCGCTCCAGAGCGAGCCCACCCGGACCATCGGGCCCAATGACCACATCCAGATTGCGCTGATCGGCGCCGGCGGCCAGGGCATGGGGGACACCAAGTCCGCGCTGCTGGTGCCGGGCGTGAAACTGGTTGCCGTCGCCGATTGCTACGATGGGCGTCTGGCGCACAGCAAGGAGCTGTGGGGCAACGACATCTTCACCACCCGCGACTACAGCCAGATTCTGGCCCGCCCCGACATTGACGCCGTCCTCATCGGCACACCCGACCACTGGCACAAGCAGGCCTCGGTCGACGCCATGAAGGCCGGCAAGGACGTCTACTGCGAAAAGCCGATGATTCATCTCTATGCCGACGGGCCGGAGATGATCGAGACCGCCCGCAAGACCCATCGCATCCTCCAAGTCGGAAGCCAGCGCGTCAGCTCCGTGCTCTACATCAAGGCCAAGGAACTGCTCGCCGCCGGCGCCATCGGCAAGCTCAACATGGTGTCCGTCCAGTGGGACCGCAACTCCGCGATGGGCGCATGGGACTACACCGTTCCCCCCGATGCCTCGCCGGAAACCTGCGACTGGCCGCGCTTCCTGGGCACAGCTCCAAAGATTCCCTTCAACGCCGAGCACTTCTTCCAGTGGCGCAAATGGAAAGCCTACGGCAGCGGCGTGGCCGGCGACCTGTTTGTCCATCTCTTCAGCGGTACCCACTTCATCACCGGCTCCCATGGCCCGGTGCGCGGCATGGCCACCGGTGGCCTGCGCTACTGGAACGACGGCCGCGATGTGGACGACGTGATGATGGGACTCTTCGACTACAAGGAGGGCTTCATCCTGAGCCTGCGCGTCAACTTTGTGGCCGGAGGCGAAGAGAGCGAGCGCCTGGTCTTTACCGGCTCGGAAGGCACCATGGAAATCGACTGGGGATCGGTGACCGTGAACCGCGTACCGCGCGAGAAGGAGCCCGGCTACACCATCGACACCTTCACTGAAGCGATGCAGAAACAGGCGATGGCCGACTACCGGAAGAAGTATCCCGTGATGCCGCCCCCGGACGAAGCGCCGGTCGGTCTTGAGAAATACGTTTCGCCGCAGGGCTACAGCGACAGCTACGACCACTTCAAGAACTTCTTCGCCTCCGTCCGTTCGCGCCAGCCTGTCGTCGAAGACGCAGTCTTCGGCTTCCGCGCCGCCGGCGCCGCATTGCTCTCGAATGTCAGCATCGAACGCGGCGCCATCGTGAAGTGGGACCCGGAGGCGATGAAGCTGCTGTAAGCGACTGAAGATCGATTTTGAATTTCGTTGCGCAGAATTACGCCCCAGAAGCGCATGATGTTCTTAGCCGGGAAGTAGCCCCGGTCTCCAGACCGGCTGTCGTGCGGGCGTCCTCGCCCGCACGCGTCTTCATGCCGATCACCAAATTACGAAGCCTAAGCATTAGATCTACAGTTGCAGATCGGAGATTCCGGAGGGAGCAGGGGGCTTCAGCCCCCGGAAGAAAGAGGATTTGTTGGGCCTTTAGGCCCGGGCTGTGCTGTTCTTCCAGAACCCGAAGGAGACACAACGGTAGGACCTGGGAGAGCCCTTTTCCAGGTTGATTCCGGCCAAAAAACCGGCAAAAATCGCCTTTACCCCCACCCCCCTATAGTGATATTATCAATTTTTCAACGATAAAAATCGCGTAAGTATCACACAATGAACAACATACAATATCGCATAGTTTACTGACAAGTAACTGGAACTGCCCTATTTTGGCCCCTTTTTGCCCCAAAACGGCGCAAAATCGAGGCCGAATTGACTCACTTTGCCGCTGGTAGCGCCGATCGCCAGATGACGAACTCAAAGCGCTAACCTGTGCCCTCCAGCGCCTGCAGCAGAGCCTCGGCGCTGGTAACCGGGGGCAGGCAGGTGCGACCGCGGCAAACAATGGCCCAGGACTCTGCTCCCTCCGGCTGGGGAACCTGAAGCAGGACTTCAGCCAGTGCTTCGGGGATTCCCTCCTTCGTGAGCCGGTGCGGGGCGATGCGCATCACCGTCTTGTGGACGCCGAAGCGGGCGATGGCCATAGCCTCGAGGCGCGCGGCCTGGAGCCCCGAACCGACCACCACGACCTCGACCGGATCCAGCAGCAGCCGCTCCAGCGCCAATCCGTAACTCCCTGCCGAAAGGCCAAAATGTTCCACGATTCCGGCAAAAGAGCTCAGGGTGTCTTCGGCGATCTCGCGATAAGTGGGGCGTCCGCTCAAGGGCTCAAGGCGCAGCAAAGCCGAGGCTGCGGTGGGGTTGCCGGCGGGGGTGGGCGAGTCCTGCAGCGGCTTGCGCCGTGCGGTCAGAGCGCCTAAAGGGGCTACTCCATCGGCTGGCGTGGCAGCATCGTAGAAAGCCCCCGCGGTGCGGTCGTAGAATAGGGCGATCATGGCGTCGGCCAGCTTGATGGCAGCCAGGAAGTAATTCATCTTGCCGGTCGCAAACCACGCGTCGATGCAGGCGTGGACAGTAAAGGCATAGTCGTCCAGCGTTCCCGGAGGCTTCTGCCGCAGTGGGTCCCCTTCGGCTGCACGGACGCCGTAGGCAATCACGTGGCTGAGCAGTTGTTCTCCGTCCCAGGCCTCCTTGAGCAGCCGATCAAGGGTGCGCAGCGCAAAATCCCGCGCCGCATCCATGCGCAGAATCCGCGCTGCCTCAAAGTAGGCGGTCACCGCCATGGCGTTCCAGCCGGTATAGAGCGTGCGGTCTATGAATGGGGTGGGCCGTTCGGCCCGGGCGGCAAGCAGAGCGCGGCGAGCCTGGTTCAGGAGGCGTCGCAACTGATCCTCGCTGCGTCCGGTTTCGGCCGCGAACTCGGAGATGGTCTGCTTTTCGTGCAGGACGTTCTTGGCCGGATTGTGGTGCATGTCGCCTAGTTCGCCGATATCCCAGTAGCGAAGGATCAGCTCCACATCTGCCGGGGCGAGTTGCGCCGGTTCCAATGCAGCACGGGCCTCGGCCAAAGTCCAGGTAAAGTAATCGCCGTCGTCTTCCAGGTCAATGTCTGCATCCTGCGAAGCATAAAAGCCGCCGTGGGCGCGGTCGGACATTGTCGAATCCAGCCAATCGACGATCTCCAGCGCGGTCTGAAGAAAATCCTCGCGGGCATAACTCTGGAAGCCGTGCAGGTAGTTCCGCAGCAGTTCCGTGTTGTCGTAGAGCATCTTTTCAAAGTGCGGTACGCCCCAGTACTCGTCCACGCTGTAGCGGTGGAAGCCGCCAGCCAGATGGTCATACACTCCGCCGCGCGCCATTTTGTCCAGGGTTGTCTGAAAAGCCTCACCCGCCTGCTCGATGTCGCGGTTCATGGCCACTTCCAGCAAGAGGTCCAGGGCGGCTGGGTGGGGAAACTTCGGCTGCGAACCGAATCCGCCGTTGCGGGGGTCGAACTGCTGCAGAATGGAAGCAGCAATTCTATCCACCAAAGCGAGGGAAAACTCGCCGCCGCGGCCTGAGAAACTCTCGTTGTGCTCGATGGCGGCCATCACGCTGCCAGCCGACTCCAGCGCTTCGTCCCGCCGCTCCCGCCAGACCTGAGCCATGGTCGCGAGCACCCGCCCGAAGCCCGGCCGGCCGAAGCGGTCGTCGCGCGGAAAATAGGTGCCGCCAAAGTAGGGACGGCCATCGGGAGTGAGAAACGCGGTAAGCGGCCAGCCCCCCTGCCCGCTGATGGCCGAGACTGCGGCCTGGTAGCGCGCGTCCACATCGGGCCGTTCGTCGCGATCAACCTTGATTGCGACAAAATGTTCGTTGATGAGCGCGGCCACCCCCGGGTCCTCATAGGACTCGCGGTCCATCACGTGGCACCAGTGGCACCACACCGCCCCAATATCCAGCAGGATGGGCTTGTCCTCAGCCTGGGCGCGGGCAAAGGCAGCCTCGCCCCAGGGATGCCACTGGATGGGCTGATGCCGCGCCGAGCGCAGATAGGACGAGGCTGCATGATCCAGCAGGTTGGTTTCGGTGGACGTAGGAAAGACCTCCTCGTACATGGGCTGACAATACATGGATTGCGCTCGGGGCGGCGCAAATGCTTAGCTTTTTGCCAGCTCAGCTTCGATGGCCGCGATCAGGGCCGGCGCGTCCGGCGCGGTATCCGGCGCGAACCGCTTGACCACTTCGCCCGAGCGGCTGACCAGGAACTTCTCAAAGTTCCACAGCAGTTCAGGCTCCGGATTGGGAGCGATGCCGTAGTCTTTCAGCTTTTCGCGCCATGGAATCTCGGAGAGATTGATTGCCTTCGGCTGCGCCGCAATCAAAGCCGCGTAGAGCGGATGCTTTTCGGCGCCCACTACGGCAATTTTCTCGAACATGGGAAAATCCACCCCGAAATTCCCGGTACAAAAGGTGAGAATCTCCTCGCTCGTGCCCGGCTCCTGGCCGGCAAAGTCGTTGGCCGGGAATCCGGCAACCACCACCCCCCTGTCCTGGTAGTCCTTGTAGAGCTTCTCCAGCCCCTCGTACTGCTTGGTCAGTCCGCATTTCGAAGCCACGTTGACGACCAGCAGAACCTTGCCCTTGTAGACGGCCAAAGACGTGTCCGCGCCCGCGATGGTGCGGACCGGTATGTCATAGATCGATTTGCTCAAAATTCCCCCTTGGGTTTTTCCGACTGTACTGACATAGATGTAGATGGGCCTCATCAAGCGTCAGAAATTGAGGGCAATTCCAGAAAACCACGAGTGGGCGTTCACCGTCGCTCTTCCAAAAGGCAGATCGCACAAGGTTTCTTCTTTATTTACATTCGCTTGCAGAAATCGTCTTTTGCGCACCGGCGCGCATCTGAACCTGCTTGTTTGCGGAATCAAAAGGGATGGAAAACAGGGTGCAGGGCATGATGCTCGAAATGCCTGTCGATCGGGACATCGCCGATCCATCAGGAATGGAAGTCGATTGATATACCCGATCTGTTTTTACCAGCCACTCCCTGCACCTGAGATGTGCCCGATTATGGAGAAAAAATTGGTGGGCCCACCAGGACTTGAACCTGGAACCAACGAATTATGAGTTCGCTGCTCTAACCAATTGAGCTATAGGCCCTTACACTAATTCTGCTCCTGCCGTCCGACATCACAGAACCGTAATTGACCGTAGTCTACAGCAGTTGAGCGTAAGGGGTTATGAGTCCCCATCTCTAACCGTTGAGGTGCAGGCCAAAAAACAGAACTACCTCATTTATTGTCAATAGTATACCGAGTTCAGAACTTTACATCAAAGAGCACTTTTTCTGTTGGTTGCCAATTTCTGGCTATTTTGTACCGACTTTGCTCCCTGGGCACAATCGACTCCAACGCCTGCAGTTTATGTGAGCCGGCGCGAGATGAGAATAGCCCTTTGGACGAACATACTGGAGTGAGCGCCCAATCTGCAGATTGTCAGGATCTGAAAGCCACAGGCGGCACAGACGAATTCTTCAGTGGTCTTTCTTCCGTTCACTCAGGTTTGAACACCAGCACTTTTGCAGTGGTTCCCCCAAGGTGAGGCACAGCCACAAAGAGGCGATCAAGTTCGGCCGAGAAGAGAGCAGTCTTGGCCATAACCGCTGTATCCGAGGGATCGAGCATCTTGTAGTTTCCATTTCCCTGAAGCTCGTAGGTATACACTTCGCCCACGCCGGTCGAAGCATAAATCCGACCCTTTGCCGGATCGTAGAAGATTGAATCGACCCAACCGCCAATGGGTAGCCGCTCCAGTTCCGTCCCCGTTTCCGTATCGACGACCACAATGCTGCCGCGTACATCTGTATCGCGGCAGCCGACGTAAAGCCGATGCCTCTTTGCGTCGTATGCGAAGGCCATGTTCTTCTTGCCCTTCGTCAGCGGCCACGTCGCAATGACCGCCCGCTTGTTCAGGTCGATGACTGCGATGGAACTCGATTCGGGAAGATTGATGTACAGTCTTCCGCTGGAGTGATCAACCACCATAGCTTCCAGACCTGGGGCCTCGACGCGAATGTCGCCAACCTTCTCCTCGCGCACGGTATCGATGATCGAGATCAGGGAATACTCCTTTCCTGCCTCGTCTCCGCCGTTGCTCACGTAGAGATAGCCTGTCTCTGCATCGTAGCCAATCCCATCTGCGTCAAGTTCCAGCTTGATCGATTTAATTTCGCGGTAGGTCGTAGCATCGAAGATCCTAAGCGCGCCGATCCCTCCATCGGTGACAAAGAGGCGATTCCGGTCCTCGCGATAAAACACTGCGTGAGGATTGCCAAAACCTGGAATCGTGTGCAGTACCTTTCCCGATTGAAGATCCAACACATCGACGGCCTTGTTGGCCTGCGGTGTGGCGAACAAACGTTGCCCCTTGAGGTCCAACGCCATGTGGTCTGCATAAGGGCCGGCTGGCACCTCTGGCATTTCGATGGTTTGCACCAATTCCAAGGGTTGCTGCGCCAGCGCCATGCTGGCGCCGATAAGGCACGGCGCAAGCAAACAATACAAACGAATATCCATTTGATTTTCCTGTGAGGATGCGGCGCCTAAAATTCGGCGCCGCACCTGGATGTTGGTGAGTGAGCATCAAGGAAGCTGAACAAATATCCGCCTGTTGCTAGAAAGGTTCATAGAGCGATGGATGATTCTCGATGTCCACCTCAGTCCAACTCTCATCCCAATGCTCGACGGTGAGCGACCAGCGCGCCTTTTCTCCCTTCACATAATCGTCAATGTCAGGGAAGAGTTTGCGGATAAGCTGGCTGCGGTTGTACTCCGCCTTTGGCCGCTTCTCCGCGGGCGGCGCCACAATCACGATGGCAAAATCCCATGAGGGGCTTACCTGGTGGATGGCCCGCGTATACACGGTCTCGCTGATCACCTGTCCATGCGCCTTTTGATATTGCATGATTGGGTAGTGATACTTCTTATAGAGCGCAAGCCACTCGTCCTGCCTGCCGGGGGGAACTTTGTAGAAGTCCACCGACACGGTATTCTTCCCATCTCCCGCACCGATGGTCGCTTGCGCGCGGGCAGTAGAGGTGAGGACAAAGGGAACGACGGCCAGCACAAACAACAACCACAGTACGGATTTGCTGATCTTCGTGAACATTTTTATTTCTCTCCTTGGGTAATAAGTTGGCATTCCATTCCGGGACTGCCTACGATGAGAACGGTCTCCGGGCCAGGATGCGGCTATTGCTCAAAACAGAATCTTCAAGCCAAACTGAATCTGACGCGATGTGGTTTGCGTCTGGTCCACCACGCCCGCGCCATCTGCTACTGATCCGTCCTGATTGAAGATGGTGTCGTTGTCGAGCGGGGCCGCAAAGTTGCTCTTGTTCAAAATGTTGAACAGTTCGGCACGGAACTGCACGCTACCCCTCTCGATGCCTGCCAACTTGGAGTTCTTCACCACAGAAAAGTCCAGATTCGACAAGCCGGGACCGACCAGCGCATTCCGTCCTTCGTTCCCCAGTCGCACAATCTGCTGTTGTGGCCCGCTGGAAGTCTGGAACGTTTGCACCGGAGCGGAGAAGCATTGCAGTTTGATGTAATTGTTCGGATTGCCCGAATTCACGAGCGACTTGCATCCAGTGTTCCGCAGACGGTCGGGATAATCCCATGGATCGGTACTGTTCATGCCCAGCGGATCTCCTGCGATAAGTACCGAGAAGGGCGATCCGCTGCTGGCCTGAAAGATCGAGCCTGCCTGCCAGCCGTTTTCTGCCCAATGAAGCAACGCAGAGTTAGCCTTCAGCTCCGGCGTATCCCAGAGGATACTGATCACTCCGTCGTGGCTCAGATTGAAATCGGAAATACCGCGTCGCGTCTTGGGATCGAACCACAGCGGAAGACTGGAGGGCGAGTTGGCAAACTGGTCGCCGGCAATTGTCGAAGAACCCGTGTCAATGCTGCGTCCCCATGTGTACGCTCCACGAAGTTCCAATCCATGCCGGAATTGCTGTTCATATCCTGCCTGCAGGCTGTGATAGTACGAGTCTGATTCATAGGCGGTGCGATTGATATCTCCCACGCTCGGATTCAGCACGGTACCGTTCTGATAGGCGTCTCCCGAGGGCCAGACGTATCCCTCGGCTGTTTTGGTTGGCAATACGATATTGGCGTCGTCTGTGTGATACGGAAGGTGAACTCCGCGCGAGCCGACATACGCGACAGTCAGCTTTCCATTTGCGGCGATCTCCTGTTGCACATTCAGGTTCCAGTTGTAGGTGAGGCTGCGCGGCGGATGCGGTTGAAAGTACGACACGCGCTCACTGACCAGGGGACCTTGAGCGACCGCATTCAAGGCGAGGTTATATGCCACATTGGGGAACGTTCCCGCTCCGGGATGCACCAGGGTCGGCGCTATCGTAAAGGGTGCTGATCCGGCTCCGCTGATCAGGATGGTATACGGCAGCGGAAGCACATCGTAAATTCCGAATCCAGAGCGCACTGCGGTCTTGCCTGAACCAAACGGATCCCAGGCGAGCCCCAGCCTCGGCGAAAAGTCCTTGAGCGTCGGGTTATCGAAGTATGGGTTGCCAAGATGCACCTGCGTGTCGGTCATGTTGCGCAGAGTGGAGAGCCGCCCATGCACCTCGGTAGGCACAGTCGTCGCCTCGTAGCGCACGCCATAGTTAAGCGTCAGGTTGTGAAGAACCCGCCAATCGTCCTGTACGTAGCCTCCAAACAGGGATTCCCTCAAGCCGCGCTCCGACTCGCCGCTCGGCAACTGCACCCCGTATGCCTGAGGGTTGTTGGTCAGAAAGTCCTGTACGCTCGCAAAACTGAAACGGCCATTCTCCGTGAAGTGCATGAAGTTGTTCGACTGCATTCTTTCGAAAGCAAAACCATACTTGAGGGTATGGCTGCCATGAGTCACGAAGGCATCGTCGTATAGCTGGAATGAATTCCAGCCAATCACAAAGTTCGGGAATCCGCCGACTCCGCCATAGAAGTTCGACCATGTGGGCACAATGAGAAACGGTGCAGGACGCCCTGGGACCGATCCCAGCGAGGTATCGGCCGCCAGAGGATTGATCGGATCGGAAGTGTTCGAGATTGCATGGTTGCGGCTGAATCCGAAGCGCACCGTGTTCAGGATGCTAGGGCTGAAGATGTGCGTCTCCTCGATACTGGAGAAGGTGCGCGCATCCTGGTTCACAAAGTGCAGGTTGTTCAGTGCATCGGGCTGCGTGAGGGCTGTTGTGTCGTAAAGAAAAGTTCCTGCCACACTGTCGCGGCTGGAGAAGTGGTGATCGATCTTGCCTGTGTAAAAATTCTCGTTGCCGATCTGGTTTGTCGCTACGCGATAATTGCCCACATCTCCAGAAGCATCCACTCCCGCATTCGGCAGCGGCCAGAAGCCCAGATAGCGCGTTACCGCCGGATCGACCGTGACATTGCCAGTGGAGAGAATGCCATTCCGCGCGTTCTGCGACGGCACACGATCCGATTCCGATACGCCTAGCGCCTGCCGCAGACCTTCATAGTTGAAGAAAAAGAAAGTCTTGTCGCGAAGCACCGGCCCGCCAATCGTGCCGCCGAACTGGTTGCGGCGGAAGGGTGCAATGGTTGCGGCGTCGAAGTAGTTCCGCGCATCGAGCGCACTGTTGCGAATGAACTCGTAGGCGCTGCCATGAAACTGGTTGGTTCCGGAACGCGTGACCGCGTTGATTACACCACCCGATGTCTTCCCATACTCCGCGGAGTAGTTGGTCGTGATAACCGAAAACTCCTGCACTGCATCGACGCCGGTGATGTTGCCGAGCACGCCCCCGGGCGCGCCATTGGTGTAGTCATTGAAGCTGACTCCATCGAGACGATAGTTGTTCTGTTGCGGGCGCGTACCCGCGATGCTCATCTGGTTGCCAAAGCCGCGAAGCACGCGATTCACGTCGGAAGTGCCCGCGCCGCCAATTGTGGATTGATTGCGCACTTCATCGGCTCCCGGCTGCAGCGTGATCAACTGCGACCAGTCGCGTCCATTCAGCGGCAACTCGCGTATGGTCGTGCTGTCTATGACCTCGCTGAGATTCGATGTGACCAGGTCAATGTTGGTGGCCGTGTCTCGCACTTCCACCTGCTCATTGGACGCTCCGATCTTCAGGGCGAAGTTCACTGTGAGGTTTGCCCCAACTGTCAGCGTCAGGCTCCCTGCATTCTCACGTGAGAAGCCGCGCGCTGTAATCGTGGCGGAATAGATCGATGGCTGCAGATTGGCAATCGCATAGTTCCCGGCGGAGTTGGTGCTCACCGTCCGGCTCACGCCAGTGGCGATCTCGGTAACCGTCACCTGAGCGCCCGTCACCGCGGCGCCGGATGGATCCGAGACAAAGCCTTGAATCGCGCCTCCCGCAACTTGCGCAAACAGTGGCGCTGATAGAACCAAGGAAATAAGTAATACACCTGCAAAACTTGGATACAGGCGAAAACCTGAATGCGGCTTATGCATGATACAGTCCCCCCCTTTTAACTGAGTGGATGGAGCGCTCCCGCATACGCGCAAATACATGTATCCTGAGGCGCTATCCATCAAAATGAAATAGAGCTAGTGTTCTAACCCAGAGAACGCATGAGTCCAGAAATCATTTCTGCCCAATGGTCACGCCGGAACACTCTGAGAGTTGCTTCGAGCGAAACCAGAGTAGATGTATCCCGAAAGCAAGGCGTTCAAGTCGACGCGACCATCAGGGAGCGGCGACCTTCGACAACTCTCAACAGGACACAGTGACTCTGGTTTCGCTCTAGCAGGCCCGACAACACTTCTCGTCCAACTCAGCGCGCAGCGAGGAGCCGCGTCCAGCCAGAGTGGATGTCGATAACGAAGCGTTCGAGAATGCGTTCTTTTTCATATTCAGCAAGTGTTTACACCCGTAATCTGAAAGTGTTGAACGAGGCCGCATCGAAGCCGACCTCAGGAGAGAAGATCACTTATTCGGCCAGAGCCATTTTGATTCTGGAATGGCAGTTTCTGGTCGCCTATTCATAGTTGGAGCGCCGGGCGGGAATTGAACCCGCGAATACAGGTTTTGCAGACCTGCGCGTTAGCCGCTTCGCCACCGGCGCTTTGGAACAGTTGACCGTAGTCAGCAGAAACCTGCAATCATCAACTGTTCACTGAAAATGAAAAACCCACCGCGCCTTATGGCGGGTGGGTCGTTGGGGTTCGATATTCCTGCTTCGGAATCTAGCCCAACGTACACGCCCGCGCAGCGCAGCCATGACAGCAGCACATACACATCGCGGGAGTGAAGAAATGGGTCATCGAATCCTTTGCTGATCGAGCGCCACTCATCGGCTGCTCACCAGTTGTTGGTAGATTAAGTGCAAAGCCAGAACATGTCAAGCCCTACTTGATCGGGGCGCTCGCATTTCAACATCTCACCTTGCGTTCGGGCTTAAGCGCAACAATGCCGACAGATCTCTTCTTGTAATACCCGCAGGAACTGCGGCAACAATGAATAAGAATTGCGGAAGTCGCACATCTCGAATCCGTTGATACTGTGGAATCCATACTCCGGTTATGGTGGACGACGCGACGGACAGTGCCCTTCCAGCAGTCGCCATCAGAGCTGTGGATATGGTTCGAACCACCGTCTACTTTCAGAGAGCCAAATCTCTCAGCGCTGCGGCGCCTCCCATCGTCCTGAGTCGGCCGAGCGGAAAACAGCTTCGATCACGGCCATATTCCGGATGGCTTCTTCGAGGGGAACCGGGACTTCGGTATCTTCCAGAATGGCCTTGGAAAAGGCGTCGCCCTGGAGGGCATATTGATCGCACGCGGGGAAGGCTTCCGTGACGTGACCGGTATCGGAGAGGTCGCCTTCTGTGTCGATAAGAATCCGGGTGGGGCGGTCGTAGGGCGCATTGTAGGGAATCTGAATTTCAATGCGTCCGCGGGTCCCGAGGAATTGAATCGGCTGGTAGGGCACCAACTGCGTGCTGCACATCAAGACGGCCTGGCCGCCGGGAAAGTCGAGTATCGCGGAGGTGAGGCGGTCGATGTGCATCTTGGGGTCGCGGTCGATGCAGCCGATTACGCGGGAGGGCTCCTGCGCGAAGGCCAGACGCGATGCATGGATCAGATAGCAGCCGATGTCCATGAGGGCGCCGCCACCGTAATCCACCTTGTTGCGGATATTGTCCGGGTCGGTAAGGAAATAGGTGAAGCTGCCGACGATGGAGCGGAGTTCGCCGATCCGCCCCTGGCTCAAAAGCTCGCGGAGTCGCAGCCATTGCGGATGAGTGCGAATCATGAAGGCCTCACCGATTTTGACGCCGGTGCGGGCGCGGACGGCAAGCAGCGTTTTGGCCTCCGTCACGGTGAGACTGAGCGGCTTTTCGCAGAGAACGTGCTTGCCGGCTTCGGCGGCCTTGATGGTCCATGGGACGTGGAACTGATTGGGAAGAGGAATGTACACCGCATCGATATTCGGGTCAGCGAGAAGCTCTTCATACGAGCCGTAAGCAGTTGGAATGCCGAGGGTCGCTGCCGCCTGCTGTGCCTTGGCAAGATCGCGGGAGGCAATGGCCGCGATGGTGGTGAATTGACCCTTCTGCATGCCGGGCAGGACCTTCTTCAGGCCGATTTCGGCGGTACTCAGAACTCCCCAACGAACCTTTTTATTCATGGCGGCAATCATAACGCCAGAGATGCCCTCAGCGCATAAAAATGGCGCGCTCAACCCCATCGAGCGCGCCAAACCAAACGACACGACAGAAAAAGTGACACCTGCCCGCTCAACTGGCCGGTGGTTATGGATAGATGCCGCGGAGTTTCACGGCCTCCGCTACGCGCCCGATGCCCAGCATGTTGGCAGCGATACGCATGGAGACATTGCGGTCCAGTTTGATTTTTAGCACATCGCGGAAGGCGATCTTCATGACGCGCTCCAGGCGGTCGTAGACATCCTGCGCATCCCAGAAGAGGTGCTGTTCATCCTGCACCCACTCGAAGTAGGAAACCGTGACTCCGCCCGCGTTACAAAGAATATCCGGAATCACCAGCGTTCCTTTGCTCTCCAGGATTCTGTCCGCCGCGGGCATCACCGGGCCGTTGGCCGCTTCGGCCACAATCCGGGCGCGCACACTAAAGGCATTGTCGACGTGAATCACATTTTCGAGAGCCGCCGGGACCAGAATGTCGCAGTTCGAGGCAAGCAGTTCGGCTGGGCTGATCGGTTCGCTCTCCGGAAATCCTCTCACGTGGCCGGTGAGCACCTTCATGTGGATCAATTCCGGAATGTTCATGCCGTTTGGGTTGTAGATGCAGCCGGTCGAATCGCTGACCGCAATGACTTTGGCGCCGGCTTCATGGAGCAGCTGCGCCGCAATCGAGCCGGCGTTGCCGAAGCCCTGCACGGCGACGGTGGAACCCTTCAACGTCATGCCCAGATGCTCGCAAGCGCACTGGATGGTGTAGAAGACGCCGCGGCCGGTAGCCTCATTGCGACCCAGCGAACCGCCCAGGCTGATGGGCTTTCCGGTGACCACGCCGGGGATGGGATAGCCCTTGGTCATGCTGTAGGTGTCCATGATCCAGGCCATGGTCTGCGAGTTGGTGTAGACATCGGGCGCGGGAATGTCCTGCTCCGGTCCGATCAGGGGCAGAATCGCGCTGGTATAGCGGCGCGTCATGCGCTCCAGTTCACCCTGCGACATGTGCTTGGGGTCGCAGGTGATGCCGCCCTTGGCGCCGCCAAACGGAATGTTGACCACCGCGCACTTCCAGGTCATCCAGGTGGCCAGCGCCTTCACCTCGTCCAGCGTGACTTGAGGGTGAAAGCGGATGCCGCCCTTGGCCGGCCCGCGCACCGAGCTGTGTTGCACGCGATAGGCTTCAAAGCGGTGGATGTGACCGTCATCCATGCGCACCGGCACGGTGACCATCAGTTCGCGTTCCGGATACTTGATCATCTCCCGTGTATCGTTGTCGAGCCCAAGCGCGTCCGCTGCCGCATCGAAGTTCTCCAGCGCGACGTCATAGGCGTTGTCTGTTCTTGCTGTCGTCAGCATGGTTTTCCTCCTTGCCAGGACCAGCCCACAGCGTGGTTCGAGCAGAACAGGTCCGCCTAGCTGGCGTTCACTTCTTCCAGCGATAAGGCGTCCTGCTCGTCGTTCATCCGCGTCCGGTAAACCGGTTCCAGCCAGTTCTCATAACTCCGCAAATGCCCGTGGGTGGCGTCGAAATAAAGACGCCCCACTTCGCGCGTGATCGGGCCGAGGTCGCCGTCTTTCACCGGGCGGTGATCGACGCGCACAACGGGCGCAACGCCCACCGCTGTTCCGGTGAAGAAGAGCTCGTCCGAGACATAGAGTTCGCTGCGACCGATGGGCCGCTCAACAACTTCGATGCCAAGCTCATGCCGCGCCAGTTGAAGGATCGAGTCGCGGGTAATGCCTTCCAGCACGTTTTCGGTCGACGGCGGCGTGATGAGCCTTCCCTTGCGCACCATGAAGAGGTTGCAGGTTGCGCCTTCAGCAACGCGGCCGCTCTCGTTGAGGAAGATGGCCTCGTCGAAGCCAGCCTGGTGCGCGTCGTCGGTGGCCAGCGCGCTGTTCACGTAGGCTCCGCAGATTTTAGCGCGTGCGGGAATCGCGTTGTCCTGAATGCGCCGCCAGGAACTTACGCCGGCATGAAGCCCTTTTTCGGCGTGCAGATAATCGCCGAAGGGCAGAGCGACAATCGCGAAGGCATCCTCGGCGTCGGTGCTGACGCCGACGCGTTCGGCCGACTTATAGGCCAGCGGCCGAACATAGACGTTGGTGCGGAAAGAATTCCTGCGCATCAACTCCAGGGTGATCGCGCATAACTCCTTGGGCGACAGCGGGACCGAGATGCGCAGAATGCCGCAGTTCTGTTTCCAGCGCTCGTAGTGCTCCATGGGGCGCAGCACATACAGTTCCCTGCCTGCCTCGTCCCAGTGCGCGCGAATCCCCTCAAAGACGCCAGTGCCGTAATGCAAAGCATGGGTCAGGATGCCAACGCGCGCCTCGCCCAGCGGCATATATCTGCCGTCGAAATAGACGATCAGGTTCGGATCACCATCAGCCTTCATCTCAAACCTCCATGCACGACTCCCGATAGAGTTGGCGGCCGCGTTCGAGAGCGCGCTCATCCAGCGCAAGCCATTTTGGATTCTTGACCATGCGTCGCAAAGCGGCGTCGATGCTGGCCTGCGGCAGCACGTTCGCGATCTCCAGCAACGCGCCCAGCATCACCATGTTGCCTGCCCGTGAGCTGCCCAGTTCGTCGGCCAGGCGCGTGAACGGAAGCGCCAGCACATGAATGTCGTCCCGCTTGCAATCTTCCGGGAAGCTGTCGCCGTTGTAGATGATCCATCCACCAGAACCCACCGTGGTGTCGAACTTGCGCAGCGACGGCTCGTTCATGGCCACCAGCACATTGGGCACCGTGACCAGCGGCGAATCGATGGGCTGGCTGGAGAGGCGCACGTGGCAGTTCGATGTGCCCGAGCGCATCTCCGGGCCGTAGGAAGGAAGCCAGGAAACCTCCAGCCCTGCATCCAGTCCGGCCTCCGCCAGAATCTCGCCCAACAGCAGAACGCCTTGGCCGCCAAAGCCTGCCACGCGCACGTGAAGGTCCACGTCCGCGGCATGCTCCATGGCGGCGGAATTGCCTTCCGGCAAATCTTCGTCGGCGACGCCGAGAATCCGCGGCAGGTCGTCGAGAGCAGGTGCCGGCGGAAGCTGGGGACGCGGCTCGCGATCCTTGGTGCGATCCTGAAAAACGCCCAGCGGATAGGTCTTCTCCATCACATCGCGCACCCAGTGCTGCGCTTCCACCGGCTGCATCTTCCAGATGGTGGGGCAGGGCGCAAGCACTTCGATCAGCGAGAAGCCCAGTCCGCGCACCTGGTTCTCGACCGCCCGCCGAATGGCGCGCGCGGCCTGCGCAATCTGCTTGTTGTCTCCCAGGCCCACGCGCTCGATGTAGACAGGAGCTTCCAGCGTAGCCAGCAGCTCGCTCATGTGCAGCGGGTAGCCTTCATTCGCCGCGCTGCGACCGTTCGGCGTGGTGGAACTTTTCTGCCCCAGCAGCGTGGTGGGCGCGACCTGTCCGCCGGTCATGCTGTAGATGGCGTTGTTGACGAAGATGATCGTGATCGCTTCGCCGCGATTGGCCGCGTGCAGAATCTCCGCCGAGCCGATGGCCGAGAGATCTCCGTCGCCCTGGTAACCGATCACAATGCTCTCCGGGCGGCTGCGCTTCACCGCGGTGGCCACGGCCGGCGTGCGTCCATGCGCCGCGGACACATTGCCCACGTCGAAGTAGTGATAGGTAAAAACCGAGCAGCCCACGGGGCCGATCAGAATGGTGCGGTCCTGGATGCCCAACTGTTCGATGGCGCTGGCCAGCATTTTATGCGCGATGCCGTGCCCGCAGCCGGGGCAGAAATGCGTCTGATGCTTCAGTTCTTCCTTGCGCTCATAGCGATCGTAAAAGGCCTTGGACTTGGCATGGACGACCGTGTACTCGGAAACCAATTCGCTAGACATGTGCCATCCGCTCCTCTTCCGGCGCCGTCGCCAGAGATCGCCGCGCCAGTGCGCGCACCAATTCAAGCACTTCATCGTGCGACGGCACATTGCCGCCCATGCGATTCAGGAACTCGACCGGCCGCGTGCCGTTCAAAGCCAATCGCACATCTTCGAGCAACTGGCCATTGCTCATCTCCACCACCACGAAGACGCGCGCGTGCTTGGCGAGCCTTTGAAAATGCTCTATGGGAAAGGGATACAAGGTAATGGGACGCAGCACGCCCACATTCATGCCCTGGGCGCGGGCTTCCGCGGTGACGGCCTTCAGGATGCGGCCGACAATTCCGTAGCCGACCAGCACGATCTCCGCATCGTCCGTAAACCACTCTTCCGCGCGCGTTTCATCGCGCTCCGCACACTTGTACTTGGCCTCCAGCTTGCGGTTGTGAGCTTCAAGATCGTTGCTATCCATGTGCAGCGAGGTAATCAGATTGCCGCGCGACACAACAGTGCCGGCCACGGCCCACTCGGGCAGGTGCGGCGCGACGGCCTGCTGCGGAAACTCGACCGGCTCCATCATCTGGCCGACAAATCCATCGGCGAGCACGACCACCGGGTTGCGATACTTGTCCGCCAGCTCGAAGGCCAGCGCGGTCAGGTCCGCCATTTCCTGCGCGGAGTGCGGCGCCAGCACGATGGTGCGGTAGTTGCCATTGCCGCCACCCTTGACCACCTGGTGATAGTCGCCTTGTTCCGAGCCGATGTTTCCCAACCCAGGACCGCCGCGGGTGATGTCCGCAATCACGCAGGGCAGCTCGGCGCCAGCCATGTAGCTGATGCCTTCCTGCATCAGGCTGATCCCCGGACCGCTCGAAGCCGTCATGCAACGCACCCCGGCCGCTGAGGCGCCATAGAGCATGTTGATGGACGCAATCTCGCTCTCGGCCTGCAGAAAGACGCCGCCGGCCTGCGGCATATAGAGCGCCGCGGCCTCGGTAATCTCGCTGGCCGGCGTGATGGGATACCCATAGAAGGCGCGGCATCCGGCGAGAATCGCGCTCCTTACAATTGCTTCGTTCCCTTTCATCAGTTGCTTGCGCATTCGCTCGCTCCCAAAGTATTCGTTTCAGCTCCGCGTGCCACCATCGCGGCATGGCTCACGGCGCGAAGCACCGTAATCGCTCCCGGCTCAGGGCACGCCATGAAGCAGATGCCACACCCGGTGCAGCCTGCGCCCGCATAGGTTGCGGTGCGATAGCCGTAGTGGTTCATTTCCTCGCTCATGTGGATCACTTTGGGCGGGCAGGCTTCAACACACAGCCCGCATCCCTTGCACTCTTCGCCGTCGACCCGCAACAAGCCCCGGTCGCGCTTCACCACAACTTCCATTCGATGCTCCTCTCAGCCGGCCACGCCCATCGGGCTTAGGCGGCCACCACGGCCTTGCGCTCCAGGTAATGCGAGCGCACGGCGAAATCTTCCAACTCTTCCTGAAACTGCGGATCGGCAAGGTCGATAAGCGCCTGCGGGAGCCGGGACTTCGGTCTTTTCTTCACAAGGACCGTCGCGGCGGTCACAGGTGAATTGCCCCCAAAGCCCGGATTAGTCTGAGCTTCGCAGGGGGTACAAGCAGTGATGCGCGTCACTTGCCTGACGGATCAGGAGAGATGGAATTCACTCAGGATAATGCTCATATTTATCAATATGTTACAGGAACTTGCGCACCCGGCTTGGTGGGATCGTCCCAGCCCATCTCTTCTGATGTTCCTCTTTCCTTCCGCCAGACACAACTTTCGCCGCCCTTGCTTTCCCGGAACTGCTGAATTCTAATTCGGCACGAATGAATACTCCCCGCAATCCCGCCGTGAAGGCCGCCACCATGCTGGTTGGATTCAGCGCGGTCAGCGGCCAGATTGTCCTGATGCGGGAACTCATTCAGGTCTTCAACGGCAACGAAATCTCGCTGGGCATCATGCTCTCCACCTGGCTCCTCTGGACGGCCGCGGGCAGTATGTTGATGGGAAGAGTTGGCCTGAAAGAAGACAGCGCGCGCCGGAGCGTCGCGATTCTCGAATGCCTGCTGGGGCTGAGCCTGCCGCCGACCATCTGGTCACTGCGCTTGAGCAAGACCCTCTTCGAGACCGTGCCGGGGGAGTTGGTTGGACCCGTGCCGGTCCTGTTGGCGTCGCTTGCGTGTCTGAGCATTTTTTGCGTGCTTTCCGGTGCGCTGTTTGCCGCCACAGCGCGCCTGTACACGCAGGAGTGCGGTGTGGATGCGCGCGCCGCATCCAGTTCGGCTTATCTGTTGGAGGCGGCTGGCTCCGGCGTCGGCGGCGTCGCCGCAAGCCTCGTGTTTGTACGCTTTCTTGAGCCCTTCCAGATTGCCGCCGTGGTGCTGGTGCTGAACCTGACGATGGCGGCAGTCCTTCTGTCGCGGATGAATCGCATGCAGCGCGTGACCGGAGTTGCGGCAGGTTTGCTGCTTGGGTTTTTCCTCATCGCCGAAGCAGCGCCCTGGCTGGAACAAGCCACGCTCGAGCGCCAGTGGCGCGGCTTTCAGTTGGTTGTATCGCGCGATTCAATCTACGGCAACCTGGCAATTACCGATACCGGCGGCATACGCAGCCTGTACGAGAATGGCCTTCTGCTTGCCAACGCGCCCGATGCGAGCGCCGCCGAAGAGGCGGTTCACTACGCGCTGCTGGAGCACCCTGCGCCGCGACGCATTCTGCTGGTCGGCGGCGGCGTGAATGGCAGCATTGCCGAGGCTCTCAAGCATCCCTCCGTCGCGCGGATCGACGATGTGGAACTCGATCCCGCCCTGATTGAAATGGCGCGGCAGTTCTTTCCCGTGGAGTCCCGCTCGGCCTTCTCCGATCCGCGCGTGCACATTCACCTGGCCGACGGGCGGCGCTACCTGAGATCGACGCGCGACACCTTCGACGTCATCGTGGTGAATGCGCCCGACCCGCAGACCGCGCAGTTGAACCGCTTCTATACCGCGGAGTTTTTCCGCTCCGCGCGCGATCGTCTCTCGCCGGGCGGAGTGTTCTCCTTCGAGTTGCACTCGTCGGAAGAAGCGATCAGTCCCGATCTGGCGGAGTTCTTGCGCTGCATCGACCACACCCTGCGCGAGGCCTTCCCGTATGTTGTGGCCATTCCGGGCGACACCATCCACTTCTTCGCGGCCACGCGCCCCGATGTGCTGACGGAGAATCCGCAAACCCTGGTCGTGCGGCTCAAGGAGCGCAAGCTCGACACGCAGTATGTGCGGGAATACTTCATTCCCTTCCGCATGATGCCGGACCGCAGGTCGCAGGTGCGCGAAGAGTTGCAGCCGCTTGCGTCCACTCCCGTCAATCGCGATTTCACGCCGGTGGCCTACTACTTCAACGTGGCTCTCTGGAGCATGCAATTCAAGCCGGGTTACGCGCGCTGGTTGCGGGCTGCCGAGCATGTGGACTTCAGCATTGTGCTGGGCATCGTGCTCGCCGTCTCGGTCTTCGCGGCGCTCCTGGCTCTTGCGCTCACGCGGGAACAGCGCGCCCGCGCGTCGGCCGCCGGCTCGATTGCCGCAACCGGCTTTACGCTGATGGCCTTGCAGATTATTTTGCTGCTTGCCTTCCAATCCATCTATGGCTATGTCTACCACCAGCTCGCCATTCTCATCGGGCTCTCGATGGCGGGGATCGCCCTGGGAAGCTGGCTGGGAATGCGCCGCGCTGGCATCGGCGGGCGTTCCGCGCACCGCGCGCTTTGCTCCACACAGTTGCTGCTCGCGCTTTCCTGCCCAGTACTGATGTTGCTGATCAGCCTGCTGACCCGAATTTCGGGAACGGCAACGACATGGCTGGCGGCGCAATGCGTCTTCCCTGCCCTGGCCGCTCTTACGGGCGCACTGGGCGGCTACCAGTTTCCGCTCGCGACAAAGATATATCTCGCGGATAGCACCAGAACACAGAGGCTCGGCACACTCTATGCCATCGACTTGCTGGGCGGCTGCGCGGGCGCCCTGGTGTTGAGCGGCTACCTTATCCCGGTCTTTGGGTTCTGGAAGACCGCGTCCCTTGTGGCTGCGGTGAGCCTGGGACCCGTTCTGCTGGCCGCGCGGGTGAGCCTGGAGTCAAAGACGCTTCCCTTATAGCTTCTTCGTCCCATGCTCGTTGAAGACCACCGCGGTGAACATGAAAATATCCGTGTCCTCTTCCTTCCAGCAGTCCCTGGGCATTCCCGCCTTGGCGCAGGTTTGTTCCAGGAATATCTGCCGGTCCCATTTCTGTTCCACCGGAACCTGGGGAAGCAGAAGGCCTTCGGAGTCGCCGTTCTTCATCAGCAAACCGTGCTCGCCGACCTTGATTTGCGCGGTGTCGGTCACACGCCGCAAGGGCGAGAGCACAGAGATTTCATATTCCAGGCGCGATAGTTCCATCACGCCGACCGGCTGGAACCTGGGATCGCGCAAGGCTGCGAACTGTGCCGTGTCGCGCACGGTGATGTAAAGAGGCTTGATCGGCGAGGTGTAACCGATGCATCCGCGCAGCGCGCCGGACTCGGTCAGAGTCACAAATGCGCCGCGTTCCTGATTCAGCGCCTCGCTCGAGCTTTCCTGCGGAGCATATGGCTTCCCCTCTCCCACCGCGTGTTCCACCGACTTGCGAGCCACGGCAAGCAGTTCGCTCTTCTCCGCGTCGCTGAGCGAGAAGGGAGTTTCGGCAGCCTTGGCGCCATGAGCTTTCACGAACACATCGGCGCTGTAGCCCACCACCCGGGAATGATCGCCCGTTACATCTCCGGAGTTGGCGTACTTCAACACCTGCGCCTTATTCGCGCCCATGCGCTCGGCATAAATCATGGTGGCCACGATGGGCGCGCCGCCGCAGGCCTCCCAAATCCGCGTCTGGAAGTTGCGCGACATGCTGAAGTAGTCCCACGCCTCAAGCGCATTCAGCGCCTTGTGGTCGATCTTCACCGCCTCGTCGTAGGGGTGGTAGTGGGAGAGGTCGGAGCTGGCCAGGACCAGCGTTTCTCCGCCCTTTGGGTCGCTCTTGATCAGCTTGGCCAGCGCCACTCCCAGCGCGCGGCTGCTCTCGTAGCTCTGATCTCCCATGACGATGGGCACAATCTCGAAATTGCCCAGTACGCGCTGCAGCCAGGGCAACTGCACTTCGATAGCGTGTTCGCCGCCCGCGGCGGTGGCATTGTGTCCGCGGCCGGAAAGCTGCATGGAGGGATTCATCTTCGCCAGTTGCGCGGCGAAGGCCTTGTCGACGGGAACGTTCCCCAGCGGCGTGGCATAAGCGTCGCCGTCATAGACCGAGGTGAAATCGAAGGCTTCATAATGCGACGGCGCAATGATGACCACGCGCGCGTAGTTGCGGCCCTTCAATGTGGCGTAGGTATAGGCGGCCACGGGTCCGGAGTATTGATAGCCCGCGTGCGGCGCGACCACGGCAAGCAGCGGATCGGTGATCGGCGGAGGAGTCGCTTGCGCCAGCAGTCCATCCATCATGCTGGTGAGTGCCGCCGGATCGGCCGGATAGAAGCTGCCCGCGACCGCGGCCGGCCGAACTTTTTCCGGATTCGCCGCCTGCACATTGGAGGCGCGGACGTGCTTCAGCGGCGTGATAACCAGCAATGCGAAGAGCGGCGCCACCAACCAGCAGGCGTTTGGAATCATGGCAATACTCATGTGCGCGACCTCCACTGTCTCAAGCATGCCAGATGCCCGGAATCGGCTGCTGGCAGAAGGTACAGCTATTCTTGCGGATCAACATCTTGCTTGCTGTAAAACCAACGCGCTCCACCAACATGCGCTTGCACTTGGGGCAATACGTGTTCTGCGCCGGATGGCCCGGCACATTGCCAATGTAGACGAAATGCAGCCCCTCGGCGTCGGCAATCGCCTTGGCTCGTTCCAGCGTGGGCACCGGCGTAATGGGCAGGTTCTTCATCAGGTACTGCGGGTGAAACTGCGTGAAATGCAACGGCACATCCGGGCCCAGGTTGGCTTTGATCCATTGCGCCAGGCCGCGGAATTCCTGATCGCTGTCGTTGAGCGTGGGCAGAACAAGATAGACGATCTCCGTCCACTTGCCCATCTTGCGCAGGGTCACCAGCGTTTCCAGCACCGGCTTCAACTGACCCGTGACAACTTTCTGATAGTAGGACTCGGAGAAAGCCTTCAGGTCGATTTTGACGGCGTCCATTTTTCCGTACGCAGCCTTCAGCGATTCCTCCTGCATGTAGCCGTTGGAAACAACAATGCTGCGGATGCCGGCCTGGTGGCCCGCGTCGGCCGTGTCCATCAGGTACTCGGCAAAGACCACCGGCTCGCTATAGGTGAAGGCAATGGTGGGGCAGTCATATTGCTTTGCCAGTTCCGCAACCCGGTGCGGAGGCGCGTACTCGGCCGGAATCTGCTCGGGCCGCGATTGCGAAATCTCCCAGTTCTGGCAGAACTTGCAATTAACGTTGCAGCCGGCCGTGCCCAGCGAGAAAGCAACTGAACCTGGCAGATAGTGGAAGAGGGGCTTCTTCTCCACGGGATCCACATGCGCCGCGGCCATGCGCGAATGGACCAGGGTATAGTACGTGCCTCCGCGGTTCTCGCGCACGCCACAGTAGCCGCGCTCCTTGTCGCCCACCGTGCATTCGCGCGGACAGAGTTTGCACTTGATCTTGCGGTTGGCAAGTTTCTGGTAGAACCTCGCTTCGGTGATGAACTTCGCGTCGTCCTGGCGGTCTGCGGCAGCGCCGGAAGAGAGGCCGGCGGCGGGCTGGGCCACTGTGCCCGCACCCAGCGCCGCTCCCGAAGCCAACGCGCATTTCAGAAACGAACGGCGATCGAGTCCCAGGCCTGTCTCGCGGCCACTTCCGGCCCATCCGCACATCCGCACATCCAGATCGCAAAACATGGTGAACCTCTCATTCAGCTTGCGGCTACGTCTCGACGACCGTGATTCTGGCGGGGTCGTTGTTGCCCAGTCGATGCTCGCTGTCCGCAGCGGTCGCAATATAGCGGGGCGGCCGGCCCGCGGCTTCCAGCGTCTTCCATCCCTTTTCCGCGCGCTTGCGCTCGATCATCTGCCAGCCGGTATGGTCGAGCGCGACCGGATCCTGCGAGACCAGCAAGGCGTTCGCGGTCCAACTGAACTCCGGCTTGTAGGCCGGGCCACCCTCGTACATGGCGGTGGTTGCGTCGCAAATGGTCAGCCGCATCCGGGTGCGAATCTCCGGCAGCATGTTCACGTCCGCGACAAAAGGATTGCAACCGTCCAGATGGTATTTATTGGGGTTGTGAATCACCCCGTACATATTTTTGAGGGCAATCGTCACGCCCGCGCCGTCGTGATCCTTGAGCACAGGAAGATTGATCAGCACATTGGTGCGCTGGGTCAGAATCTTCGACAAGCGGCTGCCGACGCTGCCCCAGGCGGCCAGATCCTCTTCGTAATCGACGCGGTCCGTGCCGTAACATTGCACGCGGTTTCCGCCGATCGAGAGATGAAAACCGGCGCGCTCCAGTTCGTTGCTGTCGCGGTCCCAGACCACGATGTCGCTGGCCTTGATGCCCGCCTGCTGCAATCGCTCGCAGAGGACCGCGACCAGTTGCGGATTGGTGGCGATGCCGCGCCCACCCAATGTATTCACTTTGAGGCCAACCGTGTCGCCGGGACGAACCACTTTGGCCCACGCCTCGGCCGGGTGATCCCGGTCGAAAAGCGTCTGCATGGCGCGATCCAGCAGAGCCAGGACGCGGCTGGAGTCCACCGTGGAACCAGTTCCGCGCAACTGCGGGTCCCGCGCGACGACAACCCTGGATTTTGCCTTTGGAACCGCTGGAACCGCTGCCGGTTCTGTCACCGCCAGATTTCCCGCAGCCCCGCCCGTAAATAGAAAAGCGCCCCCGGCCAGGGATTTCCTCAGAAAATCCCTTCGACTGGCGCTGTGGGCTGTGTTCATGGGCGTTCTCCCGGGTGCCGGAAAAAGACGGCTCATTCTATCGCCCTCAACGACATTTACCGCGATCCGTGTGCGGCCGCAGTGATGGCCGGCACTCCCCCGCCTCGCCGCCGGGCGCCCAGCCCTTCCCTTTGCACCGCTCAAAGACCGGATTGGCCCGCGCCAACCGTTCCTTTTGCGCAGGTGAACGAGTAAACTTGAGCCATGGCGGAGATCAATCGCAGGAAAACGGGCACGGTCAAAATCGGGCAGGTTCGCGTCGGATGGGCAGTCCCGGTCGTCGTGCAGTCGATGACCAACACCGACACGGCGGACATTGCGGGCACCATCGAGCAAGTCGAGGCTCTGGCCCTGGCTGGCTCTGAGATCGTGCGCGTCACGGTGAACAACGAGGACGCAGCGGCAGCCGTTCCCTACGTCGTGGAAGGCCTGGACAAGCGCGGAATCCACGTCCCCATCGTGGGCGACTTCCACTACAACGGCCACCTGCTGCTCAAAAAGTTCCCCGCCACCGCGCGGGCTCTGGCCAAGTACCGGATCAACCCCGGCAACGCATCGATCGGCAAGAAGGACAACGACAATTTTCAGGTCATGATCGAGTGCGCCATCGAAAACCAGAAGCCGGTGCGCATCGGGGTGAACTGGGGCTCGCTGGACCAGTCGCTGCTGACGCGCATGATGGACGAGAACAGCAAGCAGGCCCATCCGCTGCCGGCACGCGAAGTCATGATGGAAGCCATGGTGGTGAGCGCTCTGGAATCGGCCGCCGCCGCCGAGCGCTACGGGCTGGGCCACGACCAGATCATTCTCTCCGCCAAGGTGAGCGGAGTCCGCGACCTGATCGACGTCTACACCAACCTGGCCGCGCGCTGCGACTATCCGCTGCACTTGGGACTGACCGAGGCGGGAATGGGCGCGAAGGGGCTCATCGCCTCAGCAGCCGGCCTGGCGCCTCTGTTGTTGGCCGGTATCGGCGACACCATCCGCGTCAGCCTGACCCCCAAGCCGGGCGGCGACCGGACGGAAGAAGTGCTGGCCGCACAACAGGTTCTGCAATCGCTCTCCATCCGCAGCTTCTCGCCGCAAGTCACCAGTTGCCCAGGCTGCGGACGGACGACCAGCACCTACTTCCAGGAGTTGGCCGAGCAGATTCAGAGCTTCCTGCGCACCTCAATGCCGGAATGGCGGAAGAAGTATCCCGGCGTGGAGGAGTTGAAGCTGGCAGTGATGGGCTGCGTGGTCAACGGGCCGGGAGAATCGAAGCACGCCAACCTCGGCATCAGCCTGCCGGGCACCTTCGAGGAGCCCAAGGCGCCGGTTTACGTGGACGGCAAGCTCTTGAAAACCCTGCACGGCGACACCATTGTGGCCGAGTTCCAGCAGATTCTGGAGCACTACGTCGAGAGCCACTACGGGCAGGGCGCCAAAAGCACGGAGCTGGTGGGGACGCGGTAGAAATCGGCAAAACCTATCGATGAGCAACGGGTCCGAAAAGCTTGTGCCACTCTGCAAATGGTCAGAGTGGCACAAGCTTTTCGGACCCGTTCCAGTTCAAATTGAATGAGGTCTCGCTTCCCTTCCTGCCGATTTCGCGCTAGGATTTCGGCAATCTTCCTGGGAGGCTTTCCGTGGTTCTGAGCCGATTCGGCTGGATCGTGCTGTTTTCCGCAGTCTCGTCTACGCTCGCCTTTGCCGGCACGCCGAAGGCGTGTGTCAGCGCCGACGAGGCTACCAAATTGTTAAACAAAGACATTTGCATTTCGGCGCATATCTATGACGTGGTGGAGCTTCCTGATGGGACGCGCTACCTGGACGTATGCACGCCCGATACGCCGGACGAACGCTGCCGCTTCACCGTCGTGAGCCTTTGGGACGATCGCGACGAGGTGGGCGAACTGCGCAAATACCGCGACATGGACGTGCGGATTCGCGGAATTGTGCGGCCCATGCACGGGCGCGCCGGGATGGTGTTGAGCCATGCGCGGCAGTTCTACGGCGGTCCGCCGAAGTTCCGGCCCAACTCCAAACTGGTGCGCGGCTTCAACGCCGACCAGAGCCGCCCCGCGGTGAACGACCCGAATCTCCGCTCCCAGGGCGGCCGCCGCGCCTTCATGAATACAAATAACCAGGAGACACTACCGGGGAAGTGAGGGCGGCCTGGGTCGAATCAGGCGCCTTCCTCGAGCTTCGGCGCGAACCGTGCGCCAGCCCGCAAAATCACGCAGGAAACCACCAGCGAAATAAGCGTCGCGCCCAAACCCAGGCGCAGGCTCCGCGTGCGGTCGGAGATGTAGCCGATCATCTGCGGCGAGAAGGTGTCGCCGAAACAGTGAATGAAAAATAGGTTGAGGGAAACGGCGGTGGCGCGGACCGGGCCGCTGACCGAGTTCACAATGGCCGCGTTGAGCGGGCCGGTGTTAAGAAACAGGAAGAACTCGGCGGCAAAGAGCGAGGGAACGGCCCAGGCCGGGGGACCGAAGAAGACCAGCGCGCCACAGGGCAGGGTGAGGGCGACGCTCCAGAAAGAGAGCAGATAGAGCGCACGATGGTCGGTACGCAGCCAGCGTTGGGCGATCCAGCCGCCCACCAGTGTTCCTGCAATGCCATCGATCACGGTGATGGCTCCGACCGCCAGGCTGGCGTTCCCGGCAGAGAAGCTGGCTGTGCGCCGCAGGAACTCCGGAACCCAGGCTGAGATGCCGCCCATCGCGAAAGTCAGCGCGGCCAGGCCGAAGGTCGCCGTCAGAAACGCCGGATTGCGGAAGAGGCCAAGGACGGTCGAGCGGTCGGCGGTGGCCCGTATGTGGTCGCTCGAGCCGCGCTCCGGCTCTCGTCCCAGCCAGCCGTAGAGCGCCGCGATCACCAGGCCGGGAACCGCGCAGACAAAGAACGGCGCCCGCCAGCCCCACAGGCTGCCCAGTTCCCCTCCGGCCAGATAGCCAAGCGCCGCGCCCACCGGAATGGCCAAATAAAAGATGGAAAGGATGCGGTTTCTATCCCGCTCCGGATAGAAGTCGGCCAGCACGGTAGGGGCAAAGATGCCGAAGGTGGCCTCGCCCACGCCAACCAGTGCGTGGCGGATATAGAGGGTCGTGTAGTCGTGGACCCATGCGGTGCCCAGCGTTGCCACGCTCCACAGCACCGCGCCGAAGATGATGAGCGGCTTGCGCGGAAAGTGGTCGCCGAGCCAGCCAGTGAGCGGCGCGGCAATCATGTAGAAAAGAAACAGGGCGGTGGTCAGCGCGCCCATCTGCTGGTCGGTGGAGTGAAACTCCCGCTGGATCAGCGAGACTTCGCCGGGCAGGATGTAGCGGTCCATGTAGTTGAGCAGATTCAGGCCGATGAGCAGCACCAACGTCCCCAGAGCGGGGTTGATGGGCGCGAGCCGAGACTGGGAAGTGACTGCCAATCGAGGTCCAACTCACCTGATTGAAGAGATTCAACACGAATATCACAGTGAACTGCAGAGGACTCGAAGTTTGCGCCGAAGCGGAACACACGGCATGGACAGGTGACTATTCTTTCGGCCGGGGCCAGCGGGCTTCAACAGTGGTGGAGATGCCTCCGCGCGGACGGAAATCGCCATGCACCACGGCCCATACCGGGTCGCAGGCCTTCACCACGTCTTCCAGCACCTGGTTGACGATGTTTTCCTGGAAGATTCCCAGGTTGCGGTAGCAAAAGAGGTACTCCTTGAGCGATTTCAGCTCCAGGCAGCGCTGGCGGGGCATGTATCGAATATTCAGGATTCCGAAGTCCGGCAGTCCGGTCTTGGGGCAGACCGAAGTCAGTTCGGGGTCCTCGATGACAATCTCGTAGCCCGGAAACTGGTTCTGCCAGGTTTCGATGGCGGGAAAGGCGAACTCGAGGCCGGCCTTGGCGTGGTCGTCGGTGTAGCGGGGGTCGGAAGCCATGGTTCGATTGTACGAGCCTTCGCAGAGGGCGGCCAGATTTCCGCTGTCTGCATTTTTCTGATTCCTTGGGGCCGTTTCAGCGTCCTATATACTGGCTTTGGTTGCCTGAATGACACAAGAAAGAAAGCAATTTAACCGGCGTTGGCTTTGGTTGGGCACGGCGGTCGTACTCATTGTGGTGTTTTTCTCGGTTCGTTCCATGACCAGGGAACGTCTGCCGGTACATGCGGCTCAAGTTGCTCATGCGCCGCTAGTGAGCACCATCAGCACCAACGGCCGCGTTGAGCCCGAGGTAAACTTCGAGGTCCACAGCCCCATCGCGACTACGGTCAAATCGGTCTATGTTCAGGCCGGCGACGTGGTGCCGGCAGGCAAACTGCTGATGACGCTGGACGATGCGGAGGCGCGCGCGCGTGTGGCGTCGGCCCAGAGCGGAGTAAAGTCCGCTGAAGCCGGGCTGGAGGCAGCGAGTCACAACGGAACCCAGCAGGAACGGCAGATGGCTTCTGCCGATGTGGCGCGAGCCCGCCAGGAACGCGATCAAGCACGCCGGGGCCTCGAGGCCCTGACCAAGCTCAACTCCACCGGAGCGGCTTCCGCAAGCGAAGTGGCAGCGGCACGTCAACGTCTGGATGCAGCGGAAGGCGGTCTCCATGCCGCGGAGGAAGGTGCACACAATCGTTACTCGTCCGCCGAGGTAGAGCGAGCCAAGGCAGCTCTGGCCGACACTGAGGCCAATCTTGCGGCCGCGCGTCAGGTTCTCGCGCAGACCTCGGTGCGCGCTCCCGCCGCCGGAACCATCTACAGCATCAACACTGGGCGCACGGAGTATGTCGAGGCAGGAAAGCTGCTTTTGCAGTTGGCTGACCTGCACCACGAACGCGTGCTTGCCTATTTCGACGAACCGGAGATCGGCGAACTGGCAGTCGGCCAGAAGATTCAGATCAAGTGGGACGGCGACCCCCAGCCGGACCGCGTGTGGAACGGGCACATTGAGAGGACGCCGGTCACGGTCATCACCATTGGCACCCGCAATGTGGGCGAAGTGCAGGTGAAGATTGACGGTGCGGACGGAGGCCTGCTGCCGGAGACCAATGTGACAGTGAAGGTGACCACTCACAGCGAGGCCAACGCCCTGAGCGTGCCGCGCGAGGCGCTGCACTCAGAGGGCGGCAAGCCCTACGTCTACAAAGTGGTAAACGACGAGTTGGTCAGAACCGCTGTAACCACCGGAACCATCAACCTGACGCAGGCCGCCATTCTCTCCGGACTTGCGGAGGGAGATAGAGTGGCGACTGGGTCAACCAATGGGCAGCCCTTGCAGGAAGGCGTCCTCATCAAGGTTGTGCGGTGAGGGCATTTCTTGCAGTGCTGCTGGCGGCAGCCACGGCGATGGCTGCTCCAGCCCAGGGCGGCAGGGACCAGCTGGCTCAGGCCAACGTGGCTCTGCAAACCGGTCAGGCAGACAAGGCTCTTGCGCTGCTCAACCAGCTTGTCCAGCCAGGCGTCGGTCCCGCCGAGGCGCATAACCTGAAGTGCCGCGTGCTTTACACGCTGGAGCAGTGGGACAGGGCCGCGGACGAGTGCGAGCAGGCGGTTAAGCTGGACGCTCAGAACTCGGACTTTCACATGTGGCTGGGGCGCGCCCTTGGCGAGAAGGCGAGCCGGGCTTCGTTCCTGAGCGCCTATTCGCTGGGCAAGCGCGTGCGCGGAGAGTTTGAAGAAGCCGCCCGGCTGAACCCCCGCAACCCAGAGGCGCTGGCCGATCTGGGCGAGTTTTACGATGACGCTCCCAGCGTAGTGGGCGGCGGGCTCGACAAGGCGGAATCCGTGGCGGCGCAATTGGCAAAATTCGACCCCGTGCGCGCCCACCAGTTGCGGGGCCACATCGCCGAGGCGCGCAAGGACTACGCCACTGCCGAGCAGCAGTACAAGCAGGCCATCGGCGCTTCGGCGCAACCGGCCTTCGAGTGGATGACCCTGGCCAGCTTCTACCGCAGGCGCGAGCGCTGGACGGAGATGGAGTCGGCTCTGCGCAGTGGAGAAAACGCGGCGCAACACGACAAAAAGTCAGGCGTGGCGCTTTACAACGGTGCCGGTGTGCTGCGCGCCTGCCACCGCGACCCGGAGTTGGCGGCCAAGCTGCTGGAGCAGTACCTGGCCGGCCCCCGCTTTACCGAAGAAGCGCCGGCCTTTGTGGCGCATACGCGGCTGGCCGTCTTGAAGGCGCAGTTGGGAGACCCGGCCGCAGCCAGCCGGGAACAGGCCGCGGCCCTGGCCCTGGCCCATGATTACAAACCAGCTCAGGAATTGAAACATTGATCGGAAGAGAGCACGTGAGAAACGGACACAATCCGACGAAAGCCTGGGCGCGCATCCTGGTCGGCATGGCGCTGGCTGCAGTTCCCGCGCTGCTGCCGGCACAGGTCTCGCTGGCCACAGTGGTCGACCTGGCGCAGCGCAACTCCAGCACTGTCAAGCTGGCCGAAGCCGATGTTATGAAGGCCCAGGCGGAGCTATCCAAGACTAAGGACGTGTTCATGCCGAGCGCGATGCTCGGTTCAGGACTTCCCGCATTCCCCTCGGTTGGTTTCACCGGGGGTGTGCCTTCGATCTTGAACGGGACCGTCCAGTCGCTTGTTTTTGACCTTCCTCAGAAACAGTACATTGACGCAGCGCGCATCGGACTCAAAGCGGCCGAGCTCAACTTGAAGAATGCCCGCGAACAAGTGGCCCTGGACGCATCGACCGCTTATCTCGAACTGGATACGGTCGACCGCGAACTGGACGCTTCCGGTCAACAGCAGGCCTTCGTCAATCGCCTGGTGAAGATCGAACAGGAACGCACCGAGGCCGGTGTGGACCCGCTGAGCGAATGGCTCCAAGCCCGGTTGACGGCGGCCCAGTTAAGACTCAACCACTTGCACCTTGAGACGCGTGCAGAGACCCTTGCCAAGCAGCTTTCCGTGCTCACCGGACTCCCCACAGGCTCCATCACACCAGATCGCGCCTCCATTCCGGAAATCCCCCAAGTCCATGCGGACGAGACCCAACGCAGCACAGCCGGCATCGCCTCCGCGCAAATGCTCGCCCGCTCCAAACAGAGGGTCGCGCGCGGCGACTCCCTGAGCGGGCTCTTTCCGCAGATCGTCTTTAACGCGGAGTACATCCGCAGCACCAAGCTGTTGAACGACGCTGACGCCTACTACAAAAAGTCCATTCCAACCAACAACTTCAGTTCGGGGTTCTCTATTCAGATTCCGGTGTTCGATATCGGCCATTACGTAAAAGCCAAGGAGTCCGCAGCAGACGCCCTTCGCGCCACCGTCGAGGCAGAGCAAGCCCAACGGCAAAGCGAGGTGCAAATCGCCCAACTGACCGGAAGCCTGCGCGAACTGGATGCCGAAGCCGAGATCGCGAGTCTAAAACAGCAGATCACCAGCCAGCAGTTGCAGTCCGTGCTGGCGCAACTGGAGCTGGGAAACGGCGCCGCCGGCGGACCGGGCGCGCCCGCGCAACTCACCCCCAAGGCCGAGCAGTTGTCCCGCATCGACGAGCAGCAAAAGCTTCTGGAATCAATGGATGCGGGTTTCGACCTGGCCAAGGCGCGGCTCAGCCTGCTCTGCGCCCTCGGACATATGGAAGACTGGCTGCACGAACTGCACGCAAAATAGAGCCGGCGCAAGACCGCGGCAGACGGCCCGCGGAACTCTCGAAAACGCCAAAATGTTAGAATAGAAGGGATGCCTATGCCTTTGAAGACGCTGTTCCTGAATCCGCCCTCGTTCGAGAATTTCGACGGCGGCGCGAGTTCCCGCTGGCCCGCTACGCGCGAAATTGAATCCTACTGGTACCCGGTCTGGCTCACCTACCCCGCCGGCCTGCTCGAGGGTTCGCGCCTGCTGGATGCGTCCCCGCACCATGTCTCCGCCCAGGAGACCATCAATATCTGCAAGGACTACGAGTTCCTGGTGCTGTTTACCTCCACCATCGGCTGGAAGAGCGATCAGCATCTGGCCATGGCCATCAAGGCGGCCCATCCTGCCATTCGCATCGCCTTTGTCGGCCCGCCGGTGACCACCGACCCGGAAAGGGCGCTCGACGAGTGCCCGGCGCTGGACTTCATCTGCCGCCGCGAGTTCGACTACTCCGTGGTCGAGTTTGCCCAGGGCAAGCCGCTCAACGAGATTCTGGGCATCAGCTACAGGCTGGACGGCAAGATCGTTCACAACCCCGACCGTCCGCAGGTGGAAGACCTGGACGCGATGCCGTGGGCCACCAAGATCTACAAGCGCGACATGGACGTGACGCGCTACAACGTGCCCTTTCTGCTGCATCCCTTCATCGCGCTCTACACCACGCGCGGCTGCCCGGCGCAGTGCACCTTCTGCCTCTGGCCGCAGACTCTCAGCGGACACGCCTGGCGCAAGCGCTCCACAGACGATGTGGCCGCCGAGCTGGCTTGGGCCAAGCAGAACTTCCCCGGCGTCAAGGAGTTCTTCTTCGACGACGACACCTTCAACATTCAGAAGGCCCGCACCGTCGAACTGTGCGAAAAGATCAAGCCGCTCAACCTGACCTGGAGTTGCACCTCGCGCGTCACCACCGACCGCGAAACGCTGAAAGCCATGAAGGATGCCGGCTGCCGCCTGCTGATCGTGGGCTTCGAGTCCGGCGATCCGCAGATTCTCAAGAACATCAAGAAAGGTGCCACCGTCGAGCGCGCGCTGGCCTTCGCCAAGGATTGCCACGATCTGGGCCTCAGTGTCCACGGCGACTTCGTTCTGGGCCTCCCCGGCGAAACCAGGGAATCCATCCAGAACACCATCAAATTTGCCAAAAAGCTGGATGTGGAGACGATTCAGGTTTCCATCGCCCATGCGCTTCCCGGCACCGAACTCTACGACTACGTCAAGGCCAACGGTTTCATGACCAATGCCACGTCCATGAGCGATGAAGGCGGCCACCAATTGGCGCACATCGAGTACCCCGGCCTGCCCGCCGACTACGTGCTCGAGATGGTGCACCGCTTCTACGACGAGTACTTCTTCCGGCCCAAGGCCGCTTTCCGTGTAGTCTGGAAGGCTCTTCTGAATCGCGATTTGGGCCGGCTTTACGTCGAAGCCAAGTCCTTCCTCAAGTTGCGCTCGGAGCGCAACAAGATGGTCAAGGTGGCCCGAGGAAAACAAGCCGACCCGCCCGCATCCGTCGGCGCCGGCGTCTAAACCTGCTCCTGCATTTTCCATCGAGGGCGGCGCCACTGCGTCCGCCCTCCTTTTACGTTCGCCTGTACGAAGGGCTCCTTGAAAGCACGGATGTCTCAAGCCAAGTTATCGCCGCGACAATACTTCATTCTGGCACTGGTGGCCATTTGCGCGCCGCTGGGCGACACCTGCCTCTCGCGCGGCATGACCCGTCTGCCAGCCATTTCTCTCTCCCATCCCGCAACGCTCCTTGCCGCTGTCTTCACGCCCTGGATCGCTGTAGGCATTGCACTCCTGATCGGCTTTTTCGCCTGCTATTTGACGGCTCTTTCCTGGGCTGACCTTACCTATGTCCTTCCCGCAACCGCCATCGGCAACGTCTTCGTCGCGCTGCTCTCCCGCTTCTGGCTGCATGAACCCATTTCGCTGGAACGCTGGGCAGGAATTCTGCTGATCACGGTCGGAGTGGGCTTCGTTGCCCAAGGTCCGCCGCTCACCGAACGGCCCGTGGCCGAATCCGAAGCGGCCGTTCCAGAGGAGCAGCTGCTATGACCATTCCCTACCCTGCCATCGCGCCCGGCCCCTGGTCGGCAACCGCCATGATCGCCGCCATCATCCTTACTTCGACCGCCGGTGAGGTTCTGACCGCCGCCGCCATGAAGTCCGTCGGCGACCTGGACGAGATTCGCGCCCACTCCGGCCTGAAGGGCGCTATTCGCGCCGTCCTCACTTGCCCCCTCTTCTTTGCCGGGGTATGCTTTCTGGCGCTCTCCTTCTTCTCTCTGCTCTTTGCCTTGAACCACCTGAACCTGAGCCTGGTGGCGCCTGCCTCGGCCTCGCTCACGCTGGTCACCAACGCCATCGCCGGCAAGTTCATCCTCAAGGAGAATGTTGATCGCCGCCGCTGGGCCTCCGCCGTCCTGGTTTGCATCGGGGTCTATCTGCTGGCGCATTAAAAAGCAGGGAGTATGAAGCAGGGAGTAGGGAATAGGGAGTAGAAAACAGAATTGCTGCGGCGCGGTCCAGGCTCTTGCTTCGAATAGGGATGATTTCTCTCTACCGCCTGAGAGCGTTTTCGTTCGATTGAATGCGCTGCCGATGAACAAACCGGTTGAATGAAGAGCTTCATGAACAAAATCAGCAAGTTAGCTTCCGCTTCGCGGAAATCGCAAGTTAGCGAGTGGGGCTGCTCAGGAAGGCTTGCTTTTCTACTCTCTATTCCCTATTCCCTACTCCCTACTCCGACCCACCGCATCAATCCGCGCGGCTTCAAATCCGGATTGAGAATCGCCCGCGCTTCTCCGGCGTCTTCGCAGATCGCCTCCGCCGCCAAGTGTCCTGACCGTGCGCCACTCTCCATCGTCGAGGGCCAGCCCGTCGCAACCCAATCGCCGGCCAGAAAGAAATGGGGCCAGGGCGAAATGGCGGGCGGTCTTGCGCGATCAATTCCCGGCGGCACTCCAAACGTGGCGCGCACTTCCTTCACCAGCGCGACCTTCTCGAGTTTCGCTTCCTTCGCGCGCGGAAAGAACTCGGCCAGTTCGCTGAGCGCTAGCGTGATCGCCTCTTCCCGCTTGAGCGCCGCAAAGGGCCGCGTAGCGCTGACCACCAGTTCGATGTAGTGGCCGCCGCGCCCGGTCTGCAGCCGCGACTGGTTGTACATCCAGTGAATCTCGCGGTCCAGCAACACAGCGTGTTCCAGTTCCGTGATCTCGCGGTCGAGCCAGAGATGCACGCTGCAAATGGGCCAGTGCTCGTGCTGCTCGATCTGCCGCGCCAGTTTCTCCGCGCCTTCCGCCTGCGGCAGATGCGGCAACAATCCTTGCATCGCCTCAAACGGCAGCGCCGCAATCACATAGTCCGAAGTCAGCTCGCCGGTGCGCGTCCTCACCGTCCACTGCGCGCGCTGCGCATCCCACGCCGCGCCTTCCACGTACGCATTCAGGTGGACGCTGCCGCCGCGCTCTTCGAGGAACGGAATCACGCCCGCGTACAACTGGCTGAGCGGAACCGTGCTCATCCCCATGCTGCCCGCCTGGGCTGAATTCATGAAGAGTTCTCGGATCACCTTGGCCGCATAGGGCAGCGCGATCTGGTCGATCTCGGCATTCAGCGCGCTGGCAATCACAAGCCGCCAGAAGCGGTTGAGCGCGCCTCCGGTCTGGCCGTTGCGCCTGAGCCACGCGCCCAGCGACTCTGTGGAATCTGCCGGAATGGGCCGCATCAACGCACTGAAAGCGCGGCCCAGCGCGAGCTTGTCGGCCAGCGTGAAGGCGCTTGCGGTCAGCAGCTTGGGCAGTCCGTGCAATGGTGCAGGCAGCCACGACGGACCAAGTTGCGAGCGCCGCCCGCCGGGCTCGATCATGGTCATCTCGCTGGTCCAGTGGATGCGGTCCGCCACGCCGATGCGGCGATAGAAGCCGATGAGATTGGTGCAGCAGCCGAAGAGCACGTGCTGGCAATTGTCGATCACCTCGCCGACGCCCGGATGCAGATAGGATGAAGCGCGTCCGCCCAGGTAGCCGCGCCGCTCCACCAGTTGCACGCGAAAGCCGGCCTCCGCCAACGCACACGCGGCACTCATGCCGGCCACTCCCGCGCCGATCACGGTGACTGTCTTTGCCGGATTCTGCCCTGAAACGGTCAACGCCTCTTCCATTCTCTGCGCAGCCCATTCTCTCGCATCAGGCGGTTAGCCGCGCCCAGCCCATGCGCGTCATGCCCACGGCCAAAATGCCGAGCTTGTGCCGCATGGGCACGCTGGCGCGGCTGGAGAACACGTCGTAGTCCGCGCCTTCGATGCGCTTGAGCAGGCCGTGATAGATGGTGACCAGCACCCACATTGCAGGGCGGCTCTCGCGGTCGATCAACGGCAGCAATTCCTCTGCTGAGCGGTAGAAGTCTTCGGCGCGCTCGGCAATCGCCGCCAGCAGCGCGCGTTCGTTGGCGGTGGGCGGCGCGCCAGACGCGCGATGCAACAGAGAATTGAGCGTAACGTTGTGGGCCGCCAGGTCATCGAGCGGCAGATAAACGCGATTGCGCTCGGCGTCCTCGGCCACGTCGCGCAGAATGTTGGTCAATTGGAAGGCAATGCCCGTCTCTTCGGCCAGCTTTTCGGCGCGAGGGTCCGAATAGCCGAAGATGCGGATACAAACCAGTCCCACCACCGAAGCCACCAGATAGCAGTAGCCGTAGAGGTCCGCGAAGGTAGCGTAAGTGTCGGGCGCATCGCTTGCCGCCGGCTTCAGATCCATCGTGGTGCCGGCCACCAGTTCATCCAGCAGGCTCAGCGGAATTCCGAAGCGTTCGGTGGCGTCGCGCACCGCCAGAAAGACCGGATCGGAAGAGTCGCCGCCGTGGCAAACGCCACGCCAATCGGAGAGCCAGGAATTCAGGCGGCGTCTCCGCTCCTCACGGGACAGGCTCTCGTCGTCGGCCAGATCGTCGGCCTTGCGCATGAAGGCATAAATGGCGCAAATGGCGTTGCGGCGCGGCTCCGGCAGGGCGACGAAAGCATAATAGAAGTTCTTCGCCTCGCGCTTCGCGATGGCGCGGCAGGCGGCGTAGGCGCTTTCCAGGTGGGAACGATCCATGGTGAGTACCGTGCTCAAGCCGCGTTCTCCGCGTTCTTGCCCAGGCGCAGAAACGGCAGCAGCTTGCCGCTGACGGCGCGCAAGGCCAGCGCCAGCTTGGCGCCCTTGGTGATGGCCGGTCGAGCCGTGAGCACGTCGTAGTCCTGGCGCTCGATGGCGCGCAGAATCTCAAGCCCGCCGCGGCTGAAGAGGTCCAGGTCGAGAGCCAGGTCGCGGTTCACCATCCCGATCAGCGGCAGTCCCTGCTCAAAGAGTGAGCGCGCATAGTCCACTTCATGGCGCAGCAGGGCGCGGAATTCCGGCGTGGCAATGCCCTGTGCGATGGTCTCGTCCGTGACGCCAAAGCACTGCATGTCGTCCTGCGGAAGATAGACGCGGCCCTTGGCAAAATCCACGCTCACATCCTGCCAGAAGTTCGCCAACTGCAGCGCGGAGCAAGTTGCGTCGGAGAGCCGGAAGCGCTCCTCGCTCTGCTCGCCACAGGCGTAAAGCACCAGGCGCCCCACCGGATTGGCCGAGTAGCGGCAGTAGGCCAGCACTTCCTGCATTGAAGCGAAGCGGGTGACGGTCTGGTCCTGGCGAAAGGCGGCCAGCAGATCGGCAAACGGCTCTTTGGGAATGGAGCAGGCGCGGATAGTCTCGGCCAGCGCCACAAAGACCGGATGGCGCGCCCTGCCCTCGTAACAGGCGTCCAACTCGCGCCCCCACAAATCCAGCAGCGCCAGAGCGGCGGAACGGTCGCCGACCTCGTCGCCCAGGTCGTCGGAGACGCGGCAGTACGCGTAAATCGAGTGAAAATGCGGGCGCAGCGCCTGGGGCAAAAACCATGACGCGACGTGGAAGTTCTCGTAGTGCGAATCGGCCAGATGTTTGCACCAGGCGCGCGCCTCAGCCAGCGTAGGCGTCACTTCAGGCATACGGTAGCTGGCAGGAAGCGCCGCCCAGCCGCGGGCCAGCAGCGCTTCATTCTCCAATTGCGGTGTTGCCGTGGTCATCTGGATCCTCAGGGCACAATGGCGGTTTTGATCTCGCTGCTGCGGTTCATCAGCTTCTCAAAAACGCGGTTGAGTTCGTAGAGGTGGGCATGGCCGGTGATGAAGGCTCCTGCCTGAAAGCGGCCCCCGGCAATCAGTTCCAGCGCCTTGCGGCACATGGCCGGTGTGTGGTGGAAGGTGGCGCGCAACGTGATGTCGGAGTAGTGAATCCGGTTGGTGTCGAGGCTCACGTGCGTCCCCACCGCGCATCCGCCAAAGAAGTTCACCGTGCCGCCCTTGCGCACCATCTCCACGGCTTCTTCCCAGGCATCGGGAACGCCTACCGCCTCGATGGCAATGTCTACGCCGCGGTTCTTGGGCGTCAGTGCGCGCGTATCGTGAATCGCCTTGCGAATGTTGGCCGTCTGCACCACGTGAGCCGCGCCCAGCTGTTTGGCGGCTTCCACCTGGCCGTCGTGCTTCACAATGGCCACCACCTCGCAGCCGGCAAGCGCAGCCACGTGCAGCATCATCAGTCCCAGCGGGCCGCCGCCAATAATGGCCACAATGTCTCCCGGATGGGGGCGCGAGTCCTCAAAGCCGTGCACCGCGCAGGCCAGCGGTTCCGTCAGCGCCGCGTGTTCCAGCAGCACATGGTCGGGCACATGCAGCGTATTCTTGGCCACGATGCGCTCCGGAATGCGGATGAACTCCGCATACGCGCCGTTGTTGAAGAGCAGATCGTCGCACAGGTTCTCCTGCCCGTGGGCGCAAAAATAGCATTGGCCGCAGGGCGCGGAATTCAGCGCAACCACCCGGTCGCCGGGAGCAAACTCCGTGACGCCTTCGCCCGCTTCCACCACGGTTCCAGCCAGTTCATGGCCAAACAGCGCCGGAGGCACGATCATGCGCGCATGGTACCCCCTGCGAAAAACCTTCAAATCCGTGCCGCAGGTCAAGGCCGCCCCAACGCGGACAATCAACTCGCCCTTCGCCGCCTCGGGAATCGGAACCGCTTCAATCCGGACATCTTCACGGCCGTGGAGGATTGCAGCCTTCATGGTTGTCGCCATCAGCTTCCTCCTAGTCTGCCCCCGCCCCGGAGACTGGCTCAATCATAATCTTCATCGAGTCCGCCTGCGGGTGGGAAGCTACTTCAATCGCTTCCACTGCCTTTTCAAGCGGAAAGCGGTGCGAAATCAGTTGTGTCAAATCGAATCCATGGCCATAGCCGCCCAGAACCAGGTCAGTCACCTCATCCAGATTCTCGAACGAGGAAGAGTAGGAGCCGAGCAGGGCCTTTTCGTCCATGCACACGGCGCCGGGGTCGATAATGGTTTCGCCGTGCTGGGTCTGGGCAAAGAGCATCACCCGGCCGCCGGGCCGGACCGCCGCCATCGCCGTCTTGATCAGTGCATTGGCGCCCACGGCCAGAATCACCGCATCGGCTCCGCGGCCATCGGTCGCAGCTCGGGCGCGCTCCACCACATCTTCCGTCCCAGCATCAATGGGTTCATGCAACCCGAATTTGGCGGCAATGGCATGTCGTTCGGGATAGAGATCGGAGGTCAGCACGCGCGCCCCGGTGCGGCGCGACAGCGCGGCCAGCATCAGGCCAATCGGCCCCTGGCCAATCACCAGCACCGTATCGTCCTCTGCCAAATGGAGCAGCTTGACGCCCTTCAAAACGGTGTTGACCGGCTCGATAAAGGCCGCCTGCTCAAACGGAACGCCGTCTGGAATCCGGACCACGCCGCGGTTGGCGACAATCCAGTCCATTACCCGGATGTACTCCGAAAAGCCGCCGCCGGAAGGGATCATCCCCGCCGTGGAACCCACTTTTTTGTACTGCAGGCACTGCGCGGGGGTGTGCTTGCGGCAGTAGTAACATTCGCCGCAGGGAACGTGGTGAAAAACCATCACCCGCTCGCCGATCTTGAAATCCGTGACGCCTTCGCCGACCCGCACAATCGTCCCGGCCATCTCGTGGCCGAAGATGCGCGGCGCGGAGTGCGAGCCGGTAGCGATCTTCTTCAGATCCGTTCCACAGATGCCGCAGGTGGCGATCTTGACCAGCAGCTCGCCTGCGCCGATCACGGGGACAGGGACAATTTCCAGGCGCAGATCGTTCTTGCCGTAGTACACGACGGCCCGCATCGTGCCGGGGAGGCTCGCCTCTTTTTTGTTTTCAACGTCCACGGTATGGATAGGCATTTCGCTTCCTGATGGATGAACTTTCATCGAGATAATCGAGCAGAATCTCTTGCAGCCGCTCGGCGGCCTTCTTGCTATTCTCGCCCATCCGCATCAGCCGCGGCCAGTGCCAGGGACGGACCAGGACAAAAAGGATGAACTGGGCCTGTCGAAATTGCCCACTTGCTGAGATAAAGCGGTTGAAATCGGGTAACTTGTCCCGGAATCCGTCGCTGACTCCCTTGATGCAATCGAAAGGAATGCCGCGCATGGCCGCCATCCGCGCCACACCGGTCGCTTCCATATCCACCATGGCAGCGGAGTAAGTCGCAGCCAACCGCTGCTTCTCGTTTTCGTCGGCGACTTTGGAACTGGTGACCAGCCAGCATGTCTCTGCCAACGATGCAACCGGAAAGCGTTCCCCGGTGCGAGCGTCAATGACTCCGGAGACGCGGTAAGCCTCCCCCGGCACGAACTTCTCGCTCAAGGCTCCCGTCCAGCCGATGGAAATGACGTGGGAGATGGGGCCGTCCTTTTCGACCTCGGCAAAGGCCCGCGTGGCTGCATAAAGACCGGCTCCGGCGCAGGCGGCAATCCATTCGCCCTGCTCCCCCTTGTCGTCCAGAAAGCCCCAACGCCAAAGTTGAATGCCGTTGCGGGATTCATGCTGCCAGCCACGCACCATGGGCTTCAGTTCGCCGGCCATGGCGGCGATAATCGCGACTCTCGTCATGCCTGGGGCGCATAGCCATTGGCGCGGAACCACTCGATGGCGGCGCGCATGGCCGGGTAAACGGGCATAATGCGGAAATCCAGTTCCTGCTGCGCGTGGGCGCTCGATGCGTACATCTTCTTGCGGCCCATGCGCACTTCTTCCAGCGTTGCCCGCGGCTCGCGGCCACGCATGTGGCCGGTGATCCACTCCTCGAAAAACGCGTAGGTGGCGGCGACAGCGAAGGGGATTTTCACCGTGGGCGAGGGAATGCCGGTGATGGCCGACATCTTGTCCAGAATCTGCTTCAGGGTCAGGTTTTCGCCGCCCAGGATGTAGCGATGCCCCGATTGCCCCTTGGTCAGCGCGGCCACATGGGCGCGGGCTACCTCCGCCACATCCACCAGGTTCAGCCCGGTGTCCATGTAGGCGGGAAACTTCCCGTTGAGAAAGTCCACAAAAATGCGCCCGGTAGGCGTGGGCTTGGCGTCGTTGGGGCCGATGGGGGTGGT
>Ga0255356_1000026_pt1 | contig 85889 bp, 79 predicted proteins | sample HBST100metaG_FD_189944 | JGI IMG/M metagenome (GOLD analysis project Ga0255356, IMG submission 189944) | Peat soil microbial communities from Stordalen Mire, Sweden - H.B.S.T100 | ecosystem: Environmental > Terrestrial > Soil > Wetlands > Peat | place: Sweden: Norrbotten County, Stordalen Mire...
GATAAGAACCAAACAGGTGCGCCCAGTGCGGGAAATCCGCACGCTGGGTGCGACGTGGCGGGGGCTGGAGACGGATTCACGGTTTGGCTACTGAGGCACTCCCAAAGGAAACGGGGAGCAACAGCTAGGCCGAACCTTCGGAATACCGCGCCAGTCCTCGACCCGACCGCCCAGTCTCTGCCGATTTGTCTCTGGCTCGCTTTCGGTCGGCGGTAGCATGCCTTGCCGTAAACCCACAGCTGTCCGCACAAACTCTTTCCGCAACCGTTATCATTAAGGCTGATGCTTCAGATTCGACGTATGAGAGGACCGCAGATGCCAGTTTCTGCAAATCGTGTTTGGCGACAATTGCCCAATGAGATCCGAGTAGCCGTCTGCCAGATTTTTTGGGCTGAGTCAAAAGGCACAGAGAAACAGCTCCTCATTGCCTCTATCGCAAAAGCAAAAAGTCTGCGTGAAGTCTTCGTTCGCAAAAGCCCGATTGAGCGGTTGGTCAACTGGACGGCGGCAACCCTGTCACTTCCTGACCCGATCGTGGATGACCTGTTGAAGAAGTATCTTCTCCACGATCATCGTGCCGTGATTATCAGCTTTCTTGACTCGCTTAATATTCCCCATTCCGAGGGAATGATCGAGGAGAACTTTGACTACACCGCCCTGACAAATGAACGCGTTCAGGAGGCGGCCCGTAGCTTGCTCGCATCGGCAGATCGCACAGGCTCCGAACTTTACCTGAAGTACCTCGTGCTTCAAGGTGGACCCTGGGCGGGGATTGACGAAGTCCTGCCAACCGGAGAGTAAAAGCCGCTGGCAAGTTTCCCATTTCATCCTCGGTGGCACCGGCGGGCTCTACGTCTTGGAGTTTGGAAACTATGACGTTTCCGATTGGCCCGTCCTGAGTTCGGTGCCCTGATTGTTGGTGGATTCTCAAAGGAAACCAGGCAGATGCTCGCTTCCAGAGCCTGCAGTCTGCCCGGCAGTGAACTTAGCGAACCCAGTTCGACAGTACAGAGGGGTCAATTGGACGATACGGAACGTGAAATCGCCCAGGGTTTACTGGTGCCAATCCTCTGGAAAGAACATCTCCCAAAGTCCGGTCCTCCGCGTGAAGGACGCGCTTTCCATCTGCTGAAATCAACGGCCATGGCGACAGCCTCTACATGATGCAGCCTACCCTTCTCGCCCTCCCCGCTTTGCCTCACGGGCCTAAGGCCGGGCTTAGCGTTCCGAATCTGGGTATCAGTCAGCGGCATCTGGGGGCAACTCCATTGAGGCTTGGGGACAACTCTTTTTGGGAATGTCGACCTGCCCCCAATGTTGCCCCCCAGAACAGGTGGGCTGTCAAGGAATCCGCTGGGACGCCTGGAGACAAGTAACGTTGAAAAATAAGGAATTATGTGCTTTGGAGGGGGATTTGGGACGGTGCGGGACGGGGTGAAACGGAGCAGTGGTGGCCAGAGACGGGATTGAACCGCCGACGCCGGCCTTTTCAGGGCCGCGCTCTACCACTGAGCTATCTGGCCTCAGTGCAAACTTCCTGCTGCAATTTCCTGCGCGGATTTCCACGTCGCCGGAGAAAGGTGGGCGGCTCCCCGGACAGTATTCTGCAACAACTGAATCAGTATACCAAGTCCCATACGGCCCGCCAAACCCGTACGCCAGAATCCCTGCAAATCCATGACGATATTGTCGAAAATGCAGCAGTCTCTGCTCTACACTGGAAGGCAATATGCGCCGCCATGCACGTCTCTTCGCCTGCCTTCTCTTCGCCGCTCTTGCCGTCCACGCCCAGGCCCCCTCGCCGGAAACCCGCGCCGCACACGCCTATCAGACCGCCGCACAGGCCGGTCCCCTGGCCCTCCGCGCCTTCCTGGCCCAGTTCCCCAAGGGCGCTGACCTGCACGTCCATCTCTCCGGCGCGGTCTATGCGGAAACATTTATCCGCGACGCCGGCGAAGACGGCCTATGCGTTGACCCCGCCGCCCTCAGCTTCGCCAAGCCGCCCTGCACGGCTCCCCTGGTCCCCGCAGCGCAGCTCCCCGCCAATCAGGATCTCTACGACCGCCTCGTCAACGCCTTCTCCATGCGCAGTTTCGTGCCCACCACCGGCTTCAGCGGCCACGACCAGTTCTTCGCCACCTTCGCCCGCTTCTCCGGCCTGAACAAGAAGCACATCGGTGAGTGGGTCGACGAAGTGGCCAGCCGCGCCGCCGCGCAAAACCAGCAGTATGTCGAACTAATGGAGACGCCGCCCTTCACCCACGCCGCCCAGATTGCCCACGAGAACCCTATGAACCCCGACTTCGCCCAATACCGCGAGTCTCTCTTCGCCCTGGGCCTGCGCGACGAAATCTTCCTGGACCGCGAGCACGTCCGCGCCGCCGAGGGCCTGCGCCGCGACATCGAGCACTGCGGAACCCCCCAGGCCACCCCCGCCTGCAAGGTCCAGATCCGCTATATCTACCAGATCCTCCGCGGCAATTCACCCGAGCAGGTCTTTGCCCAAACTCTGCTCGGCTTTGAGACCGTCCAGCAAACCATCGACGCCCGCGAGCCCGGCTTCATCGGCATCAACTTCGTCATGCCCGAAGACGGCTACCTCTCCATGCGCGACTACACCCTGCAGATGAAGATGCTCGACTATCTGCACTCCGTCTATCCCAAGGTCCACATCAGCCTGCACGCCGGCGAGCTGGCGCCCGGTCTGGTGCCGCCCGAAGGCCTGCGCTTCCACATCCGCCAGGCCGTCGAACTGGGCCACGCCGAGCGCATCGGCCACGGCGTCGACATCCTGTATGAAGACGACCCACCCGCCCTGCTCAAGGAGATGGCCGCGAAGCACGTCATGGTCGAGGTCAACCTCAGCTCCAACGAGGGCATTCTCGACATCTACGGCGTCAACCACCCCTTCCCCTACTACCGCGCCGCCCATGTCCCCGTCGCCCTTTCCACCGACGACGAGGGCGTCAGCCGCATCGAGATTACCGGCGAATACCTCCGCGCTGCCCTCGATTACCGCCTCGCCTATCAGGATCTGAAGCAGTTGGCCCGCACCGGCATGGAGCACAACTTCCTGCCCGGCGAAAGCCTCTGGGCCGCACCGGACGCCTTCACCGCCCCCGCCGCCGCCTGCAAAGCCCAGCCCCTCGGCGCGGAGCAACCCACCGCCGCCTGCAAAACCTTCCTCGACGGCAGCGAAAAGGCCGCCGCGCAGTGGGAACTCGAACGCCGCTTCCGCGCCTTCGAAGCCCGCTTTTAAAGAGCTTCCATCCGGCGCGAGCCCCTGCCCATCCCGCGCAAGGGCTCGCGCCTCCAACTCCCGCTCCCGGCCTTCTTTTATTCCTGCGCAGCCGCCCTCGCAACAGTTATCCTCACACCAGGAACTCGCACGCGAAGCAGTAGTGGGACCGCACTTATCGAAAACCTCAAAAATCGGGGCCACGGGTCGATCAGCGCACCCCGGCGCTTCCGCGGTTCTGCCAGAATCGCCGTCTTCCTCGCGCTCGTTGCGCTCGCCTCTTCGGCCTGCTCCCAGCAGCCCTCTGCGCCCCTTGTGCCAGGCAGCATCCACGGCGTCGTCCAGGATCGCGAAGGCGCCGTCTGCGAAGGCGCGCACATCTCCCTCGCCCAGGCTAGCCCCGTGCGCACCGCAATCTCCGACAGCGAAGGCCGCTTCGTCTTCGGCGACCTTCCCGCCGGCCCCTTCCAGCTCACCTTCTCGTCCAGTGGATTCGCATCCCAAACCATCTCCGGCGTCCTCCACTCCGGCGAGAGTTATGAAGCGCAGCCGATCGTGCTGTTAGTCACCACCGCCTCCAGCGAAGTCCAGGTCACCGCCTCGCGCGTGGAAGTCGCCGAAGAGCAGGTCAGGGAAGAGGAACAGCAGCGCGTGCTCGGTGCCATTCCCAACTTCTACGTCACCTACGTGCACGATGCTCCGCCCCTCACCTCCAAGCAGAAATTCAACATGGCCTGGAAGACCTCCATCGACCCCATCACCTTCCTGAGCACCGGAGCCTTCGCGGGCATCGAGCAGGCCACCAACAGTTACAGCGCCTGGGGACAAGGCTCGGAGGGCTACGCCAAGCGTTTCGCGGCCGGCTATGCCGACAACGTCATCGGCACCATGCTCGGCAACGCCATCCTGCCCTCCCTGCTCAAGCAGGACCCGCGCTACTTCTATAAAGGCACCGGAACCGTCCGCTCGCGCATCCTCTATGCCATCGCCACTTCGATCATCTGCAAAAGCGACAGCGGCCGCTGGCAGCCGAACTATTCCAGCATTGGGGCCAGCTTCGCCTCCGCCGGCATATCGAACCTTTATTACCCGGCAGCCAATCGCGACGGCATGACTCTGACCTTCGAAAATTTCCTCATCGACAAAGCCACCGGCGCTGCCCAGAACATCTTTCAGGAGTTCGTCGTCCGCAAGCTGACCCCCAAAATCCCCAACTACAACTCCTCGAAGCCGTAGAGTGGCAACCATCCCGTAGGGATGGCAGGAGATTAGGCGGGTGGCCTACCCTTCTCGCTGTTTTCCTCTTTATCCAAGCCACAAATCTGGGGTGCCCCATCCTTGCGATTTTTTCTGTCGCAAGGGTGGGAAACCTCAATCCTCATCCGGCCCCGTTCATTAGTCCGCCGAGCTTCAGATCAAGCCAGAGACTCTCATCTCTGGCTCGACTCTTGCGCCTTCCACATCGACTTCATGGGGCTGATCTCCAGCCGATTGATCGCGCTCGCACTCTTCCCCAGGTCAAATTCCAGGCCGTGTCCCTCCGTGGTTGTGGGTATCTCTCTTACGATGTAGCGCGCTCCCCCATCCACAAAGATTTCAGCCACAGCCTTGTCGATCAGGACCTCCACCGAGCCCCGTCCATTCTCAAGTTCCGCTGCATGGATCGTAGCCAGCGTCGTCCCCTGGTACCGAAGGGCCAGATCGTTCCCTTTCTCCAGAGTCACCTTGAGTCTCACGTCGAGTGGCCCAAATCCAGCCCTGTCCAATGCTTGATTGGCTTCGGCAGCCGTGATCGAGGACCACGTCTGAGCCTTTCCACGCAGCCTTTCTATCTCCTCAATGGGAGTAGCGCGCATGCGCAGGCCATCCCGTGTGGTCGCCAGCTTGAATTCAGTGGGGAATAGCATCATCTGGTTGAAAGGCATTCCCTCCGGCTCAATTCTTCCCCACGCCATTTGCACGCGCCTGCCATCCGGCATCTCGGCGAAGGATTGTGACGCATACAGAGCATCGTCCCCATGCGCGTTTGTCCCTTCCGCATAACGAAGCTCGGCAGATTCAGGCCTGAACGTTTCGCCATCGAAGCTGCCGATGAAATAGCTCGACGAGCCTCCATGGAGAATCCATTTTTTGTGACCGGCATCTCCATCCACGGGCAGTTCAAATAAATCGGGACATTCATGCAGACCCTTGAAATGGCTCTTCCGTGTCCACGCCTTCAAATCGGTCGAAGTAAAGAAGGACATCCCATCCTTCTCGAACAGAACCATCACCCAATGCTTGCCAGGCGCGTACCAAAAGACATGCGGATCCCTGGTGTCGTTCGAGCCAACCTCGCGGTTGGTGTCCACAATCGGATTGCCCGCATAGCGCGTGAAGGTAACTCCGTTGTCCGTGCTGTAAGCGATGCACTGTACCTGTTTCTGCGTCTTGCGGTCGAAAGCCGTATACACCAGCACCAGCGCATCTTTTCCCCATCCCCCAACGTTGTTGTGATCGACAAAGCTGCTGCCGGACCAGGGTGAGCCGAGCTTGTCCAGCATCAGTGCGGGAGCCATCTCCCGCCAGTGGATCAGGTCCTTGCTTACGGCATGTCCCCAATACATAAAGCCGGTGTCCCAGGTGACGCCGAAGGGAAACGCCTGCCAGAACAGATGGTATTGCCCCCGGTAGAAAATCGGGCCGTTCACGTCATTGCTCCAACCGCGTTTCACGGTGAAGTGGAACTGGGGACGATTGCGCTCCTTGTAGAGCGACTCCGCCCCTTCGATCTTGTCCGCCTGATAAATACCCTTGAGAGCTGCCTCCGAGGAGGAGCCGGAAAGCACAATGGTCTGTCCCTTGAATTCGCTCACGTCGAGAAAGATCCAGTAGTCGGGGGAATGCTCCGCCAATTGCACCGGGAATTCCCGCTTCTGAATCCCGTCCACCTGGATCTGAAACACGTGCATTTCAGCTGCGCGCGCCACCGGAATATTCAGATAGTGTTTCGAGATAAGAATGGTCCTGCTCTGCGCAGAAAGAGAGGAGGCAAGCAGCAGAAGAGCGAATAAAATCCCACAGGAAGAATGGAATCGAACTCGAAGCTGCGCGCCAGTTGAAAGCCGCAGCCCTTTGGCATTCGCATCGAAAGTCATGCGACTCAATGAAAACCTTGATTGCACAGACGTCCTCCAGACAAGACCCTTCCAGGAAACCCCAATATCGACGGTGACAGGTGAACACGTCCCATATTAGTGGATGAAAGTCCCGTGCTCAAACGCAGGGGTCGAACGAGCCTGGTGTCTGGGTTCGCTCAGCGGGCGGATCGCCCACCCTTTCATGTTTTTTCTTTTTATCTAAACCGCAAAATCTGGGTGCCCCATCCTTTCCGCGGTTTCATCGCGGAAAGGGTGGGAAACACCCGCTCTTACCCAGCCGCAGCCGGACCTCTCTCACATCGCCCACAAGGCCGCCAACTGCGCTCCACAGTCCCGTCTACTCCGCCACTCCGTCGTTCACCTGGGCGCAATCCATGCGCAACGTCCCACTGTCGTTGAACACCAATCCGTTGAAGCGCAAAACACTTCCCACGGCGATGGAACTGCTGCTGAGCAGTTGCGTGTTGCCGTCCACATAGATCACCACGTTGCCGGGATTGCTCACGACCGTCGTCTGTCCCGGTTGCACGGCAAGATCGGGGAACAGGTCGTATGCCGCCAGCGTAACCGTGTACACCGTAAAATTGCCGCTCGTGGAGACCGAGATGACCTTGCCGTTGATGGTTTGTGGAATCAGCGTCATCGTGGTGATAGGCACATAGATGGGATATCTGGACTCGGCGGTCGCATGGGTCGTCATGAAAACATTCTGGCCATCCACCATGTTTGAGGCGTTGAAACTGGCTGTGAATGGCAGACTCTGCACGTTTGCAAGCTGACCCGAGATTTGGAATACGGCATTGTTGAAGCTGAAAGGGTTGGTTATGCTCAGGCCATACGTGATTGGACCCGCCCAGTCGTCCACATGGGCGAATAGGGTCGATTGCGAGGCCGCAATCTGCAACAGCGGTCCGTTCTCCATGGTCAAAGTGGAAGGATTTGCGTCATAGACCGCAACCCGCGTCGCCAGCAGCACTCCTCCCGCTTGAATCGTCACGTCCATATCCACCGGCATCCCGGCTGCAAGTTGCGCGGCGCCAGTGACTCCCTGAAACACGGTGCTACTGCTCGATGCAACCTGCCACGTGGGACCGTCCGCGCCCGTCACGCTGAAACTGCTTCCGCCTGTCTCCACCGCGGCTAGCAATCCATGCAGCCCAATCGCCTTTCCGTTTGACTGATTCGTGGGCTGGGTCGCAATGGTCAATGCGGTCAGATTGAAGGTCGGCGTGATGGTCGCCGAGCCAAGCTGACTCGCCACGCAGTCGAAGGAAGATACCGTCTCTGCAACCTGCAGATTCAGCTCCAATCCCATGCTGGTTCCAGTGACCGTGATCGGCGACGGCAATTTCACCGTCACGCCGGACGCCGCTGTGGGTCCAAAACCAATGGCTCCATTGGTCAAAAGCCCTCCATTGTTGGCTTCCATGCCGACGCAAGTGGGTCCGCCTGGTGTCACGGTCGCCGTGGCGGCGGTGTATACGCCCTCCGGAATGCTCACGGTGGTCAGCGGTTCCACGCCGCCGTTCAGATGGATGTACTCGGCGGTCTGTGGCGTGTCGAGCAGCGTAACCGTTGTGCCCGACTGGCTGGTCAACGTCAAGCTCTGCACCGTCAACCTGTATTGAGAGAGCTGATCGTTCGCCGTGCTCGAAGCCAGAACGGTCACGGCCGTGTTCCCGGTCAGGGTACTGCCCGATCCGCCGCCGCATCCGGCAACAAACACGGATGTCAGTGCAAATGTAAAAACCAGCAGGAAGCAGGAAACGCGGGAAGAGGATTGAAGAGAAAGTTGAGACGAGGTGGAATTCATGGATACCCCCAGCAACTAGCAGGTGAGAACGTCGTAGAAGGGCCCGGCAGGCTGCAGATTGCAGCCCCATACAGTCTAACTTGGTTCACGAGATGGAGCGCATCTTTCCTTTCTGCTCCACCTATCCGCCAGGGGATGTATTCTTCTTTCCTTCGCCTCCAAAACGAAGGCTCTGTCCATCTTCATCGGCCCTCTTTCCCCGCCGCCTCATCCGTCCTACACTCACCCCATGGACAACGAGCGCATTCGCTACTTTTGCCTCACCCTGCCGCACGTTGCAGAAACCCTCAACTGGGGCCATCACCTCGTCTACTGGGTCGGCGACCGCGACATCGGCGGCAAGATGTTCGCCATGACCGACCTCGACGGCTCGGGAATCGGCGTCCTCTGGTTCCACTGCGGCGCCGAGCGCTTCCACGAGCTGCTGGAGAACGAAGCCCTCTTACCCGCGCCGCACCTGGCCAGGGCGCACTGGGTAGCCCTGGAGCGCTGGGACGCACTCCGCCCCCGCGAAATCGAAGAAGAGCTTCGCCGCGCCCACGCGCTGATCTATGAGAAGCTCCCCAAGCGCACCAAGGCCGTGCTGGCGCTGCCGGAAAAAGAGCGTGCCAAACTGATTCGCGAGCGCAAAAAGCTTCTGGCGGCGCGGGCCAAATGAGCCTCCCGCGCCGGGAACCGCCCCCGCCGCGCCTTCGTATCAAGGGATGGACATGTGCGGGTGCTTGCCCGTATGCGATGAGGCGCTGATGCCATGGTGAAGTTTCTCTTGTGGTGCATTCTCCTGGTGTTCTGTTGGCCGCTGGCCCTGGTGGCGCTGGTGCTTTACCCGCTGGTGTGGCTGCTGCTGCTTCCGTTTCGCGTGGTGGGCATCGCGGTGGGCGGCGTGCTGGAGCTGGTCCGCGCCGTCATCTTTCTTCCCGTCCGGGTCATCCGCGCCATCTGACCGCGCGCTTTCCCATTCCCGCTGCCCCGGCCTGCGCCTCCGCAGGCCAGCCCAACTCTGTGCCTGCCTCCCTCGACATCCTTTCTTCAAATGCTTTAGCGTGAGCGCAGGGCCGATGCGTTGGCCGCCCCTTCACGTCCAATCAGTTGGGAGAGAAAGTTCATGCGTAGATTCTTGACGATGGCGCTGGCAGCTCTTCTGCTACTGGCCGCGCCGCTCACAGCCCGGACGCAGGCGGTGGAAGACGCCGGCGCGCAAAACGCCAAAAAGGCGCGCGTAGCCCTGAACGCCATGGTGCAGGCCCTGGGCGGCCCGGCCTGGCTGAATATGAAAAACCAGACGCGCCAGGGGCATCTTGCCGCCTTTTTCCATGGCAAGCCCGACACCGGCACCACCAAGTTCTGGGAGTTCCACTCCTGGCCCGATCATGACCGCATCGAGTACACCGTCCACCGCGACGTGGTCCAGTTCTACCTCGGCCGCGTGGGCTGGGAGGTGACCTACAAAGGCAAGGCGCCCCTGCCCCAGGAGCAGGTGGACGATTTTCTGCGCCGCCGCGACCACTCCATCGAGACCGCCATCAAGGTCTGGCTCAATGACCCCAGGACCATCCTGGTCTACGAGGGCCAGCGCCTGGCCGAGCGCCACCTGGCCGATCAGGTCACGCTCATCTCCGCCCAGAACGAGGCGGTCACCATCCTCATGGATGCGCAGACCCACCTGCCTCTGCGCCGCACCTTCGAGTGGCGCGACCCGCTTTACAAGGACAAGAACCTCGACGCCGAGGAGTACGACGACTATCACGTGGTTGACGGCATCCCCACGGCCTTTACCATCACCCGCTTCAAAAACGACGACATGACCCGCCAGCAGTTCCTTGACCGCGTGACCTATAACCAGGATCTGCCCGCCGATTTCTGGAGCGTGGACGCCGCCGATCAACGCATCAAAAAGTAGCCGCGCTCGGCACCCACAGCAGGGCAATCGCATGAAATTTCCAATCGCTCCAACCGATCCCGTTCGCCTCCGAACGAATGATCGCCCTCAATCATCCCGTAGGAAAACAGAGGATCCACCCCGCAATCTCCCGTAGGGAAAATGTGAAAATAGCCCAGGGTGGAGCGCAGCGCAACCCTGGGACAGCATCCCAATCAGGTTTTCGCGTCCCGTAGGGCCGCGCTGAAGCCTTTCTTCCCCACTGAACCATTTCACAGGGCAATCGCAAGAATGCCCTTTGTTCCTCAAATCGGTTCTGACCCCTGATCCCTGACCCCTGACCCCTGTCCGGACACAACGCGGATTTATAATCCAGAGAGCGCAAAGCGGCCACGCTCACCGCTGTCTGGAGCCACCGAATGACGTTAGACATTCAGGAAATCATGGATTTCCTGCCCCATCGCTACCCGTTTCTGCTGCTCGACCGCATCATCGAGTTCGAGCCCGCCAAGCGCGTGGTAGCCATCAAGAACGTGACCATCAACGAACCGTTCTTCCAGGGCCACTTCCCCGGTTTTCCCATCATGCCCGGCGTGCTGGTGGTGGAAGCCATGGCCCAGGCCGGCGCCATCATCATCATGCGTGAGCTCCCCGACCGCGAAAAGAAGCTGGTGGTCTTCACAGGCATTGAGCGCGCCAAGTTTCGCCGCTCCATCGTGCCGGGCGACCAGTTGCGCCTCGAGGTCGACGTGCTGTCCTTCCGCCCCCGTGCCGGACGCATGGAAGGCAAGGCCTACGTGGACGGCAAACTGGCCTGCGAGGCCACTCTCACCTGCATGGTGGTGCCGAGGGTCCGCGAAACGCATTCAGCCGCGCCTCAGCCCCCGGCGGCGTCCGTAAACGCCGTTCCAGCCTCGGAAGCGGTGGTCGCGGAGTGAGCGTTCATCCCAGCTCCGTTGTCGCTTCCGGTGCCGTGGTCCCGGACTCCTGCACCATCGGTCCCTTCTGCACCATCGGTCCCGATGTAGTTTTGGGAGAGGGCAATACCCTCATCTCCCACGTCGTCCTCGATGGCCACACCCGCATCGGCGCGCGCAACGTCTTTCACCCCTTCTGCGCCATCGGCATTTCTCCGCAGGATCTGAAGTACGGCGGCGAGCCCACCCAGGTCGAGATCGGCGACGACAACACCATCCGCGAGAGCGTTACCATCAGCCGCGGCACCCATCACGGCAGCGGCATCACCCGCCTCGGCTCCGGCAACCTGCTCATGGCCTACGCCCACATCGGCCACGACTGCCACGTTGGCAACGGCTGCATCCTGGCCAACTGCGCCACCCTCGCCGGCCACGTCACCATTGAGGACTTCGCCAGCGTCGGCGCATTCTGCCCCGTCCACCAGTTCTGTTCCGTCGGCCAATATGCCTTCATCGGCGGCGGCACCATCGTCACCCAGGACGTGCTGCCCTTCTCGCTCACCTCGGCGCGGCGCGAAAACAAGGCCTTCGGCATCAACAAGGTCGGATTGTCGCGGCGCGGCTTCTCCCCGGAGCGGCTTGAGCGCCTGCACAAGGCCTTCCGTCTTCTGCTGGCTGCCAAAATGAACACCACCCAGGCCCTCGAAAAGATCAAGCAGGTGGAAGGCGAAGACGCCGCCATCCTCGCCGCCTTCATCGAGCGCAGCCAGCGCGGGGTCATCAAGTAGCCATGAACCTCGGCCTCATCGCCGGCAACGGCCGCTTTCCGTTTCTTCTCCTCGATGCGGCGCGCGCCCAGGGCTTGCCCGTGGTGGTCGCCGCCATCCGCGAAGAAACCGATCCCGAAATCGACCGCCGCGCCCAGGCCGACCCCGGCATCACCGTCCAATGGCTCTCCCTGGGCGAGCTCTCCCGGCTCATCGACTTCTTCCGCAAGCAGGGCGTCCAGAAGGCCGTCATGGCTGGCCAGGTCAAGCACAAGCAGATATTCTCCTCCATCCGACCCGACTGGCGCCTGGCCAAGCTGTTGCTCAACCTGCGCACCCGCTCCACCGACATGCTTCTGGGTGCGGTGGCCAAGGTCCTGGGCGACGAGGGCATTGAACTCATCAGTTCCACCACCTTCCTTGAGCCTCTCTTGGCCCAGGAGGGCGTCTTGACCGAGCGCGCCCCCGACGACGAAGAGCGCAAGAACATCGAGTATGGGTTGAGTGTGGCGCACGCCGTGGCCGGCTTTGACATCGGTCAGACCGTGGTCGTCGCCGCGCAGGCTTGCGTGGCCGTCGAGGCTATGGAAGGCACTGATGCGGCCATCGAACGCGCCGGCCTGCTGATGGGCTCGCTCGTTGACGCCCCCGATGCCGCCGCCTCCACCCTGGAGCGCCGCCTCACCGTCGTCAAGGTCGCCAAGCCCAATCAGGACATGCGCTTCGATGTGCCCGTCGTCGGCATCGCCACCGTCGAGGCCATGATCCGCGCCGGCGCAAGTTGCCTCTCCGTCGAGGCCGGCCGCACCCTGCTCTTCGATCGCGTCCGCCTGATTGAACTTGCCGCCCATTCGGGCATTGCAATCGTGGCCGTCTCGCGCTGATACTAAGGGCGAGAAGCAGGGAATAGCGGGTAGGGAGTAGGGAATAGGGAGTAGGGAATAGGGGGCCGATAGCCTTCGCATCGAGAAAACGTACGTCGATTCCTGTTTACTGCGCGCTACTCCCTACTCCCTATTCCCTACTCCCTGTTTTCAGGAGGTCCCTCGTGAGAACGACAGTTCTGTTGATCCTCGCCGCGGTCGTGGTGATCGCGGTTTCGCTCGTCACCGTTCGAGCCGCCAATACCACGGTGCCCACTGCCGGCCAACCCGCGCCCACCTTCACGCTTCCCTCGCAGGATGGCTCGCAAATCTCGCTTGCAAGCTACCACGGCAAGTGGGTGGTCCTCTACTTCTACCCCAAGGATGCAACCCCCGGCTGCACCATTGAGGCGCACAACTTCCAGCGCGACCTGAGCCAGTACGAGGCAAAGAATGCGGTGATCCTGGGCGTCAGTGAAGACACCGCCGCCAGCCACCAGAGTTTCTGCACCAAGGAAGGGCTTACCTTCCGCCTTCTCGCCGACACCGAACACACCGTGGCCGATGCCTACGGTTCGCTCAGCAACATGGCCGGCATCAAAATCGCCAAGCGCAACACCTTCCTCATCGATCCGGCGGGCAACCTCGCCCAGGTCTGGACCTCTGTGGACCCCTCCACCCATTCCGCCGCAGTGCTCGCAACGCTCTCCAGCCTCTCCGTCAAGCCGCCGGCTACCGCGATGCCGAACTCCGTCAAGCCGCCTGTCAATCCGGGCGTCGCCGAGCCGCAAATGAAGTAGTGAGGCTTGCCTGCGCGGTCGGCCTGTAAAGGTCGACCGCATGGGGTCTTGTGTGCTTGCGTAGAATTAAGCCCCATAAGCGCACAATGTTCTTAGTCGGAAGTGACGCCGGAATTCACTCAAAGCTGGGTTTCCCCGGTCTCGATTTTGAGACCGGGGAAACCTCAGCCCTCAACAGGTTTGTCATCCTTGAGCGAAGGATCTGCCGTTGCTTTTCCTCTGTTCCGTGTCAACCCAACCGGGCCGGATCGATAGCCCCGGAATGTACCCCTGGAAAAGACCTTTTTTGAGGTCGATTCCGGGCAAAAAACCAGCCGAAAATCGTCATTTATCCCACCCCCCTATAGTGATATGATCGTTTTTCAACCATAAAATTAACGTAAGTCTCACGTAATGAGTACTATACAAAAATATATAGTTAACTGATAAGTAACAGGAACTCGCGAGTTTTGGCCCTTTTTCAGCCGTTTTTGAGCCTTTTTGAGCCAAAATGGCGCAAAAACGAGGCCAAAATGATGCCACTTTTGCCGCTCTGGTTCCTCGCAGCCCTGCCTGCCAACCCAGGACGCGGCCGACCGAAGAGGCGAGTGCAATTCCTGCTGTTCTTGTGTATTCCCGATAGGCTATATTGACTACCTACCAAGACGGGTAGAGGTCGATTTTCATCTCGGACGGCTTCCTGGCGCTTCCAGTCAACTGCCCATTTCCGGTGCTAAGAAAGACCTGCATCTCTGCAAGAAGCTAGATACTTCCGAAGCAAATACCAGTTCGTAGCTGCCACGCACGAGGAGAACCTGATGAAGATTTCCGACACGATAGGAATGGTGCTGAAGGGCAAAGGCGAAAACAGAGTTCTTTCGATCGCGCCCGAACAGTCGGTTTTCGAGGCGATCGAGATGCTGGCCAAGCACGATGTGGGCGCCCTGCTGGTGCTTTCCGGCCCTCGACTGGTGGGCATCCTGTCGGAGCGCGACTACGCGCGCAAGGGAATCCTGTTGGGCCATCCGGCGAAAGAAACCCTGGTGCGCGAGATCATGACCAGTCCCGTCGTGTCCGTGAGTCCGCAGCACACCGTCGACGAATGTATGGCCAGGATGACTGAAAACCATATTCGCCATCTGCCGGTGTTGCTGGAGGACACCGTGGTGGGAATGATCTCGATTGGCGACCTGGTCAAGTGGGTGATCACCGGCCAGGAGCAGACAATCAAGGCGCTGGAAGGCTTCATTTCAGGGGCGTATCCGGGTTAGTTTTCTCATCGATTCGCCCCCAAAGGATCGCATCACTCAAGAGCTGTCATCCTGAGCGAAGCGAAGGATCTGCAGTTGCTTTTTCTCTGTTCCGTGTCAACCCAATCGGGCCAGATCAAAAGCTTCATGCCGGATCGATGATCGGATACCCAAAGTTCTATCCCAACTGGCTGACCTTGAGCAGCAGCTTGTCGTAGTCCACGGTGCCCAATCCGCGGGCGGCGGCCATGGTCAGATACGGCAAGTGCTCGGGGTCCAGATTCCACCACGCCTTGGCGACATAGGCGTCAATGGCGACGGGATCGGTTCCGGCGACCATCGTCTTCTTGGTGGCCACGTCTTCCAGGTTGCCTCCGGTGGGGCCGTTGCGCAGCAGGATGCGGTAGCAATCCATCAGCGTGACCGTGGGCAGCATGAAGTTGGCCAGGTCCACCAGGCTCTGGTGAATCTGCTGGTGCAGCCGGTTGCGCTGGCCGCCCAGGATGCCGTACCAGTTCTTCATGCCCAGCGTGACGCCCACCAGCCCGTGGTGCTTGGCGATAGGCAGATTGATGATCTTGTCGGCCTCCAGGAAGGGCGTGAAGACAGGCCAGGTCTTCAGCACCACGCCGCCCATGTCCACTTCGCGGTAGAGCTCGGGATCGGGCAAAATCACTTCGGCGCCCTCGGCGCGGGCCGCGGCCTGAATGCCGGAGCGCTGGAAGCAGCGGCGGGGCTCGTTGCAACTGACATCGGTGACGATCACGCGCTTGGCGCCGGCCTGCCAGCACTGGCGGACCACTTCGGCGACGACCTCGGGATTGGTGTTGGCGGCCTGCTCGGGGGTGCGGTCCCAGGCGATGTTGGGCTTGAGGACGACCACATCCTGATGGCCGACAAAACGCTTCATGCCGCCCAGGTCTTCAAGGGCGCGCTGAACGAGGGCGCGGGGTTCGCCGCCCTGGACCACCGTGATGTGCGGCCATTGCGGATTGTCGCTGGTGCGATGGTCGCGGCGCGCCTGCTCGGCCCGCGCGGGCACCGGGCGGAAGCTGTGCTCACTGAGCCAGACGGCCACGCCCGCCGTGCCGGCCGCCACGCCGCCCAGGCGCAGCAGTTGCAGCATGGCTTCGCGCCGCGTCAGACCGGGCTGCTGATCAGGCGCAGTGACTGGCGGCGGTATAAGCGTTGTTTCCGGCTTCCGATCGGTTTCCTCGGCCATGGTGATTCTCCCGGATCTCTCTAGATTTCCATCAAGTGAATGCGTTGCGGGTCGTTGACGCCCAGGCCGTGTTCGTGGTCGGCGGCGGTGGCAATGTAGCGCGGGGCGCGGCCGGCGGCTTCAAACGTGGGCATGCCCACCTCGGCGCGCTTGCGCTCCAGCATCTGCCAGGCGGTGTGGTCCACGGCCACGCGATCTTCGCCAATGACCAGCGCGTTGGGGTACCAGAGGCGCTCGGGACGGAAGCCCGGCCCGCCGTCATAGACAGACGAGAGAGCGTCGCCGATGGTGAAGCGGACCTTCTCGCGGACCACCGGAATGCAGTTCAGATCGGCGACGCCGGGGTTGCAGTTGCCGGGATGCAGGTCCTGCGGGCGGTCCACCACCCCGTACATGTTCTTCATGGCAAAAGTAACCCCGGACATGCTGTGGTCCTTCAGAATCGGCAGGCCGATCACCATGGCGCACTCGCGGGTAAGAATCTTGGAAAGCTTGATGCGCGCCGAACCAAACGTGGACTGCTGGTCCTCGAAGCCGCTGACATCGGAACCGTAACAGCGGATGCGGCTGGGATCGGTATTGATGGTGAGGCCGCAGACCTGGAGATCGCGGGCGTTGCGGTCCCAGACCAGAATGTTGCCGGGCTTGACGCCAGCCTGCTGCAGGCGCTCGGCAATGGCCATCACCAGCGCCAGATGGGTGCAGATGCCCTTGCCGCCGAGCCCGTTGGTCTTGAGGCCGATGACCTTGCCTTCGGCCCCGCCCTGGCGCACGATATGCTTCCACGCCTCCACCGGATGATCGTGGCCGGTGTAAGCGGCGATGGCGCGGTCGAGCAGATCGAGGACGCGCTTCTCGTCCGGTTTGGCGCCGCCAGCGTTCACGCCCGGATCCCGGGCGACGACGACCTTGGACTTGCCCGATGCGGCGTGCTGGTCAATCATCGCAGCCAGTCCCAACTTGCTCTGCGCGCCCAGGAGTAGGGCTCCGGCAGCGGTAGTCTTCAGAAAATTCCGGCGGCTTTCCATCGCAATCCTCACATTCACCGTTAGGGCCGCGAGCGGCCAGTGTATCTAGAGTTTGGCCTGGACGCCTTGCGCCAAAGCCAGCAATGCCTGCGGGGTCGTGGGTGTGGATTCATAGGCCACAATGCGCACCAGCGTACGGCCCTTGCGGAAGGTGACGCTCTGTCCGTACTGGACTGCTTCGTCGCCAAGCTGCAGAACCTTTGCATCGCTGGTCTGGCCGGTCGTCAGAATCTTGTGCGCGCCGGAGGCATCGCCCATGGTGTGCACGTCGACCACCGCTTCCAACTGGCCCTGGTACTTGTAGTCCGAGGTGGAGGTGGAAACCACCCCAGCGGAGATGTACTGCTCAGCATCCCCATCGATGTACTGCCACAGGTCCTTGGCCGCGAAGGTGCGCGTGTCGCTGGTCTTCTGCCAGCCGGCAAGGTCGCCGGAGGCTGGGAACGGGTCAACTTTGGCTTTCTTGCATCCGGTGCTGGCGGCCACGGCCACAAGAGCGATCGCGGCGACGGCCAGCATCCATTTCATTGAGCGAGAATTCATGGAAGACATCTCCTATTTTCTGTTGAGCAGGATCTGGCTGCCCGGTGAACGGCTTTCGCCGATGCTGGTGACATAAACAGCGGGGTGCTCCTGAAGCGGGCACGCGTACTCGCAGGCGCCGCAACCGACGCAGCGGCTGGGATCGATGTGCGGCTGCTTCAGAGTCTTGACGTTGCCCCCGGAATCGATGACCTGCGCTTCCTGCACGTAAATGGCCTTGGGCGAAACCGGGCACCACTCTTCGCAGACGATGCAATCGGTGGCCATGGCCCAGGGCAGGCAGCGGCCGCGGTCATAGAAGGCCGTACCCAGGCGGATGGGCTGGTTCTGCTGCCCCGCGCCTACGCCGACCACCCAGCCCTTCTCCTTGGGCGTGATCTGCCAGATTGCGCCGGTGGGGCAAACCTCGGAGCAAAGCACGCAACTGGGCTCGCAATAACCGATGCGCGGAACCAGCGTGGGCGACCAAAGGCCCGCTAGGCCGGCTTCCTCGAACGTGGGCTGAAGCGCAGTGTTGGGGCAAACCTTCATGCACTCGCCGCAGCGGATGCAGCGGGAAAGGAATTCCGACTCATCGAGCGCACCCGGCGGACGCAGCAGCCGCTCGTGGCGGCTTTTGCCCACGCCGGCGCTGGCGCGCATCAGCGGAACGGCGACGGCGCCGGCAGCCAGGCCGGTGAGAGTTCTGCGCCGGCCAAGGTCCGGCGACGCCACTTCCTTTTCATTGCGGAAGATGCGGAAGGTGAGGCTGTGCTCCGGACAACTGCCCACGCAGTTCATGCACATGTGGCACTCGGACTTGCGCCACAGGGCGCCGCCGATGGGATCGTCGCCGCCCTGGCAGTTGAGCTCGCAGCGGTTGCATTTGTTGCAGGTTTCGGGGTCCTTGTGCAGGCCCAGAATCGACCAGCGGGAGACCGCGCCCAGCAGCGCGCCGAGCGGGCAGATGGCGCGGCACCAGAAGCGCGTGACGCGCATGCTGGCGGCCAGAATGGCCAGGAAGAGAACTCCCAGGAAGATGCCCTGGAAGAATTGCGGCTGGCGCAGGTCCAGCACGGTGGCTTGCAGAATCGCGTGCAGAATGCCGCCGGTGGATTTGATGACTGCGATGTGGCTGTGCTCCAGCGGATTCAGCAGGGCGTGTACGGCGAAGTTGAAGGCCGGCAGCAGCGACAGGCCGAAGGAGCGGACCAGCAGGCTGAACGGATCGAGCCAGCCGATAGCCGCCGAACCGAAGAATGCCGCCACCAGGCCCGCGATCAGTACCACATACTTGACGGTCTGCCAGCGCTTGTAGCGGTTGGACTCGATGCGCTTCTTGCCGCGCTTGGCCTCGGAGGCCCGGCTGCCAACAAAGTGTTGCAGCGTGCCCATGGGGCAGATCCAGCCGCAGAAGAAGCGTCCCAGAAAAAGCGTGGGCAGCAGGATGACCAGGCTCAACAGCAGGCCGCGATAGAGCGCGTGGCCGGCCAGGGCGTTCACCAGGGAGACCAGCGGGTCAAGCTCGAAAAACAGGCGAACCGGGGCGCGCAGGTGAATGTCGCCCGTGGCGCCGGGAATGGGCCGCAGCGAGGTAAACACCAGCAGACCCAAAAACAGAAGCAGGAAAAAGATCTGCGAAATCCTGCGCAACAGCGGCAATCTGGACCGGGCCACGAATCTCCTCCACACTGAGCGCTTGCTTGCCGCGCGAAAATTCTTCAGATACTCCCGGAAGCGGCCGGGGAAACCGGCTGAAATCTTCCTGGAACTTTCAACTTGGATACGTGCGTAACTTGGGCTTCAAGCGGACTCTAACTTGAAGCAATCTAGGGCCGCTTCGCCTAAGTTGCCTGAAAACCGCAAGGGTCGCGGAAATTCTTTGAGGGATGCGGACACTCTTCACGCATAAGGCATGATTGGCGCGCAGCCGAAGATAGAACAGTGATCCCCATCACTTGATCGCAGTTTTCCGACGGATTTTTTATATCTGGAGTTCGCTCGAACTCTATGATTTACCGCGTGTTTCCGCACCAAAATCAAAGGTGGTTGATGAGCGAGGCAATGCATGCGGCGCCGAAACCGTTGTCGATGTTGACCACCGAAACATTGGGAGAGCAGGTGTTCAGCATTCCCAGCAGCGCGGCCACGCCGCCGAACGAAGCTCCGTAACCCACGCTGGTGGGCACGGCCAGAACCGGCGCATTGACCAGGCCTCCGACCACCGTGGGCAGCGCGCCCTCCATCCCGGCACAGACGATCAGCACCCGCGCGGATTGAAGAGATTCCTTCTGCGCCAGCAAACGGTGAATGCCGGCCACGCCGACGTCGGCAATCAATTCGACTTCGTTGCCCATGATGCGCGCGGTCACTGCGGCTTCTTCGGCGATGGGCAGATCGCTGGTGCCGGCGCAGACGATGCCGATGGTTCCCTTGCCCGCCACGGCCGGTGTCTGGGCAAGCGTAATGGCGCGGGCCATCGGGTGGAATTCGGCGCGCGGCTCAATGGCGTGGACCGCCGCAAAGGCTTCCTCGGAAGCGCGTGTGGCCAGCACATTGCCGCCCGCCTGCGCCATGCGGGCAAAAATCTGCGCCACCTGCGGAACGGTCTTGCCGGCGGCAAAAATCACCTCCGGCATGCCGGTGCGCAGCGAGCGGTGATGGTCCAGCTTGGCAAAGCCCAGGTCTTCAAAGGGCAGATCGCGCAGCCGCTCCAGCGCCGCGCCGACTTCGGTGCGACCCGACTGCACTTCCTTCAAGAGCAATTCAATCTGCGACCGGTCCATCAGTTCTCCTTCTTCTGCGTGGCTGCGTAGGCCTGCGTGGCCGTTTCGATCACCTGCTTGAGGGGAACCGCGTGGAGCGTGGCGAGTTGCCGGCAATCTTCGTATTCCGGCTGCGCGTTGGCAATCTGGCCGGAGGGCCAGTGGGCGATCTTGATGCGCACCTTGCCCCAGGGCGTATCCACCTGGAGAAACTCGCGCTGCAACGATGCCTTGTTTTCCAATCGCCAGCGCAGGCCAATGGTCGTGGTTTCGCGGAACAGCAGGTCGCGTAGCACAGGCATAAGATCGGGACGGCAGAGTACCGTCATCTGCACGCCGGTGCGGCCTTTCTTCATCTGCACCGCGGCGCGATAAACATCCCATGCGCCGGCGGCCAGAAGCAGCTCGCTCACGTATGCAACGATCTGCGGATTGCAGTCGTCGATGACGGTTTCAATCACCGCGATAGGTTCTGATTCCTCGATAGCCGCGGATGATTCTTCGCCGACCAGCAGACGCAGCAGATTCGGCTGTCCCGGCGTCTCGCGCCCGCCCGCGCCGTAACCGGCTGCAGCGATGCGCAGTGCGGGAAGCGGAGCATAGGTTACATCGAGCATGCGCAGGACAGCCGCGCCGGTCGGGGTGACGCGCTCCATCGGCGGACCGGCGGAGTAGACGGGCGCATCGGCCAGCAGGGCCAGAGTGGCCGGCGCGGGAACGGGAAGCGTGCCGTGCTGGCAGTTGACGGTTCCGCTGCCCACGTTGAGCGGCGATGCCAGCCAGCGGTCCACGCCCAGCGCCTCGGCTCCAGCGGCCGCGCAGACAATGTCGATGATGGTATCGACCGCGCCCACCTCGTGGAAATGCACCTCTTCGACGGGGACGGAATGGATGGCGGCTTCGGCTTCACCCAGCAGTTGAAAGGCGCGTGTGGCGCGCTGCTTTACCTTTTCTGAAAGCGGCGCGGCAGCGATGATTTGGAGGATCACCGACAGCGAACGATGAGGCGCGTGGCTGTGCTCGTGATGCGCATGTGCATGAGCTTCATGCGTGTGCTCGCCATGGGAATGCGCGGCTTCGGCATGGGTCTCAAGCCCAGGTTCGTCGTGAGAGTGCCCATGCTCCGCATCGTCCGGCGTCAGCACGTCCACCTTGGTGGCCGCAATTCCGCCGCGGCTGACCCTGCGCATTTCCAGCCGCGCGCCCACATTCAGCGCGGCAGCCGTCTGTTCAAGGCAGTTGAAGGGAACACCCGCATCCACAAGGGCGCCCAGCAGCATGTCGCCGCTGATGCCGGAAAAACATTCCAGGTAGCCAATTCGCATCGCGTTGTGATTTTAAACCGTTGGCTATACGCCGCGCCGGGCCAGCACTTCAACGGGTAAAACCACGTTCATGGAACCGGAGCGGAAGCCGCTGCAATCCAGCGTCACGTACTGGAAGCCGGCCAGCTTGAGAGCGGCGGTAATGGCGTCCAGCATCTCCATGGTGAGGGCGCGCGGCAACTCGGCGCGGGCAATCTCGACGCGGGCAAGCTCTCCGTGATGGCGCACGCGCAGCTCGCGGAACCCCAACTGCCGCAGGCTCTCCTCGCCCTTCTCCACCTGTTCCAGAACCTCGCGGGTCACAGTGCGGCCATATTCCACGCGCGAAGCCAGGCAGGGCGCCGCCGGCCGATCCCACAGCGGATAGCCTGCGGCCTTCGAGAGCGCTCTCACTTCAAGTTTTGCCAGTCCAGCTTCGGCCAATGGCGCCAGAACGGCATGCTCCTCGGCCGCGCGCTGGCCGGGACGAAAATCGCGCGTGTCGTCGGCATTCATTCCATAGGCGATGTGCGCATAACCCAGAGTCGCGCCCAACCCTTCCATGGCGTGGAAAAGCTCGTCCTTGCAATGGAAACAGCGGTTGGCGTCGTTGCGCTGGTATTCGGGGCGGCTCAACTCTTCGGTGGCAATAATGTGCAGCGGAATCTGCTGGGCGCGCGCAAAGGCGCAGGCCTGCTCGAAGTCGCGGCGCGCCAGGCTGGGTGAATCGGCCAGCACTGCCAGCATTTTGTCGCCCAGAACGCGGTGCGCCGTGGCGGCCAGAAAGGCAGAGTCCACCCCGCCGGAGTAGGCAATCATCAGGCCGCCCAGTTCGCGCAACCGCGCCTCAAGCGCAGCCAATTTGTGTGCCAGGTCCGCACCGTTCATCTGGCTCTCTGCGCCCTCGGCCACGGCCAAACCCGCATTTTGATGCTCCGTCATGGGCCCGATTATACCCGTTCCCCGGTTTCGGCACAGATCGGACGGCGATCCCAATTTACGTTCAATTCATAAATGCCTCAACCAAATGGCGGGTAACCGAATCGACGAAATGGCGTCTCATCTGCATACGCATCGCGCAGGAAAGTTTCTGTACATCGGAAATCGTGCGCGGCCGGGAATCGCCGCGGAGTGGGGCTCAGCAAGCAATCAACCGGAATCCTGCCGGCCCCGCGATGGGTGAAGCCTCCCGTTCCGTCTCTGGAACTTGTTCTGACTTCGCACAAGCGTTGGGCATTGGTTCGTTGGATTGCTGGAGATAACATGAGAATATCTTCATTGAATTTCACTTATCAAGGTTCTATAATGGAACCTGTCCTATTTGCGCCACCGCCAAGAGACGGTTTAACTTACTTCCCCACTCCTTCACAGCTCGGAGGAGTCAAGATATGAATGGGACGCGGCACAAGAACCACCTGCCCATCTCCTGTTTCTAAAAGCTCTATCTTCAAATAGGTCTGTTGGCTGATGCACATCATGAACGTCGTCAACGCCTAGGATCTCAATCCTTCTGTCGAGGCTAGCGATCATGCAGTTTTCCGGTCAAGCGCTTGAATCGAGCGCTGCATTTGTACCGTCTTCTTCCATCGCTTTATTCCCGCTGCCCGTCCAGGCTGCCGCGGTTCCAAGTGCGCGTTTCATCAGTCCTGCCGCAAGCGAATGGAGTGTCTCCCGCTCCAAGCGTCTTCTGGACTTCGTCGTTGCGCTGCTGGCCCTGGCGGTGCTGGCGCTTCCGATGCTGGCCATCGGCTTGTGCGTGCGCCTGGGTTCGAAGGGACCGGCCCTGTTCGTGCAGAACCGCTCCGGCAGAGGCGGACGGACCTTTCGCATCTACAAGTTCCGCAGCATGGCGATGGCCAGGCCGGGAAGCAGGGGGCCGGCGATTACCTGCTGCGGCGACCGCCGCATTACCGGCATCGGACGCTGGCTGCGCAAGCTGAAGCTCGATGAACTGCCGCAGTTTTATAACGTCCTGCGGGGCGAGATGAGCTTGGTCGGTCCCCGCCCCCGGCTTCCTCAACACGTGGTCACCGTCAACATGCCTTATCGTCCCGGACTCACCGGCGCGGCCACGCTTGCCTTCCGCCGCGAGGAGGAGATGCTCAGCCATCTCGATCCCAGCCAGTTGGATAGCTTTTATCGGCAACACGTTACGCCGCTCAAGACGCGGCTTGATGCGCGCTATATGTGCCGGGCAACTTTCTGGAGCGATCTGCGTTTGCTGGCCGCGACATTTCTGGTGTGTGTGGCGCCTCTGCGCGCGCCTGCCGTTTTCCGCAATCTTCTGGCGCAGAGGATGGATCTTCAGACCGGGCCCGTCGACTAGCGTGGTAAGTCAGAAATTTAGGTCAAAACTGAGATTGTCATTCTGAGTGAACGGGGCCCCCGAACGCTTTTTGAGTTCTGGGGGTGGTGAACGAAGAATCGGCTTTTGTTCTTTTTGCGTATTTGCAAAGAAATTTAGAGACGGAACACAAGAGGCTGTTTCATAACCTGGTTTTGAAAGGGCACGACTTCAGTCGTGCCGCAAGTGGCTGAAACATAACGAAGGCTTTAGCCCCTGCGGTCCGTTCTTTGGGCATCATTACCCGAATTCAAGCCCTCTTCTGCAGCCTGTTCAGCCCCCGGGGGAGTACCTTCCCCTCTAAGCCATCCTGCAAAATCCCCTAAAGCAGCCCCGACCGTCCTGCCAGCCGGCGCGAGAGTATCCACGAGAGCAGCGAAGCGCCCAGCGCCAGGGCCACCCAGCCGGCGCCCTGCAGCGGGCGGACCACTACGGCCGGAAGACGCGGCGGCGCAAGCGAAATCTCCCTCAACGCGGACACGCCGAGGCGGACCAGCTCGACGGCGCTTCCGCCCAAGACGATCGCTGCCACCACAATGCCCGGGATGGCGCGCTTCCAGGGGAACGGGATCGGCGGCGGCGCAGCGGCTTCCTCCTGAACGCGCTCCATGACCGAGGCCAGAAAGCCCGAGGACGGCGCCAACTCCTCTTCCGCCGCAAGAATGTGGTCGAGGAAGGCGGAGCTGTTTTCTGCGGATTTAGTTGCGGCGGGCTTCAATGTTTGGCCTCCTTTCCGGCGTTGTGGCCGAGAATTCCAGGGCTTCCTGCTCGTCTTCGAGCTGCGGAAAGCGCCTTCTTAGCAAGGACCGCGCACGCGAGAGCCGTGCTTTCAGCGTTCCTTCCGGCAGACGCATGGTCTGCGCCGCCGCGGCCAGGTCCATCTCATGAAAATAGAACAAAATCACCGGCTCGCGATAGCGCAGGGGCAGGGCCAGGACGGCCCGCCGCACCACGTCCTGGCTCGACTTTTCCGCCAGCATGTGATGTTGGCATGCGGGGCCGGAGGGCTCGGGTGCGGCTTCCAGAGGCAGGTTGACCGCGGGAAAGCGCTTCAGCTCGGAACGGAAGACGTTGGCCGCCAGGGCGAAGAGCCAGGTGGAGAAGCTGGATTCACGCCTCCACTGGGCCAGTCCCCTCCATGCGCGGATAAATGCTTCCTGGGCCAATTCCTCGGCGCGCCCGCGATCGCGGCAATAGCGCCAGGCCATGTTGACGAGCGGCGTTTGCCAGCGGCGTACAATGCCCGCAAAGGCTGCCGGCTCGCCGGCCAGCACCCGCTCCACATCGGCCAGGTCTTCCGTCGCGCTGGTGGAATTCAGAGTCAAGTTCTGCGCTCTCCGTGGAGTGGGACACCTGGGCTCGCGCGCAGGTTGCATTTTGTTGCGGGCGCAAAGCATCCGAACAAAATGCAACCGCCCCGCGCACTCTCTTGTCCCACCAAGCGCAAGGGAAAAACCCTTGCAGAAAGATCAGGAGGATTGTATGACACATCTGGCGCTTTTTCTCTCCAATGATCCCGATGTCCTCATGGGCTTCGGCATGTGGGCGTTTTTATCGGTTGGCGCGGTTTCCCTGTTTGTCGTGTTCATTCCGCTGGTGAGCTGGATTGACGCCCGGCGCAAGGAGCGCGAGGCCTTTTACAGGGCCGACACGATCCGGCGGCTGGCCGAGTCCTCCGGCGAAGGCGCCAAGGCGGCGATGGAGCTGCTGCGCGAGAGCGACCGGCTGGAGCGGATCAAAACGCTGGAAGGCTTGAAGATCGGCGGCGTGATCACCCTGGCGGTAGGAGTGGCGCTGACCATCTTCCTGCGGGTTCACGAGGGCGGCGGGCCGGGATCGTCCTACCTGGTCGGGCTGATTCCGGGAATGATTGGCGCGGCGATGCTGGCCTATGTTTTCTTTTTGGCCGCGCCGGTGGATGGCCAGAGCGGGAAGTGAATCCTTGGCCTGGGTTGGGTCATCTGAGAGATAGTTGTTTGAACGACTATCATCTCCGGCTCGCAGGAATGGGCTGGAGATCCGGAGGATCCACCCATGACCACCAATTCTGAACGCCAGCCCGCCCTCTTTCTTCCCCACGGCGGCGGACCCTGCTTTTTTATGGATTGGACCTGGGGCCCGGCCGACACCTGGAACGCCACCCAGCGGTTCCTGGAGGGCCTCGCCGGCACGCTGCCTGCGCCGCCCAAGGCAATGGTGGTGGTCAGCGGCCACTGGGAGGATCCGGCCTTCACCGCCAGCGCTGCAGCGCACCCGGAGCTGATCTTCGACTACTCCGGCTTCCCCGAGCACACCTACCGGCTCGCCTGGCCTGCGCCGGGAGACCCGGAACTGGCCGCGGAAGTCGCCGAATTGCTGGGCAAGGCGGGATTGCCTGCGGCAACCAGCCCCAGCCGCGGATTCGATCACGGGGTCTTTGTGCCGCTGAAGGTTGTGTTTCCCCAGGCGCAAATTCCGGTCGTGACGCTGTCGCTGGTCAGTTCGCTCGACCCGGCTCTTCACCTGGCTGCCGGACGGGCACTGGCTCCTCTGCGCGACCGGGGCGTGTTGATCGTGGCCAGCGGCATGAGCTTCCACAACCTGCGCGGCTACCTACGGCCGGAGACGGTAGAGCGCGCACGCGCTTTCGATGCCTGGCTGACCAGAGCAGTCGAGTCGCCTGCTGCCGAGCGGAATGCTCTGCTGACCGCCTGGCGCGAGGCTCCGTTTGCGGCCTATGCCCATCCGCGCGAAGAGCACCTGATGCCGCTGATGGTGGCGGCGGGAGCGGGGGGAGAGGCGCCGGGAAAGCGCATCTTCTCCGACGAACCAATGGGCGCGGCCATCAGCGCTTACCGCTTCGACTGAAGCAGCACACAATCTGCCTGGCGGCTCAACCAGAGCGACTCGTCAGTTTGCGCACTTCACGCACGGTATCAAGCCTTTACGTCAACTTTGGCCGGAGCCGGAGCAGCCGCAGCCGGAGCGGAAGAAGCAGTCGACGCTGCGGCGGGAGCGGCGGCGGGAGCGGCTTTCTGCGCAGAACCTCCCGCATGCGCAATCACGACCTGCGATGAGACCGCTGTGGCAGTGATCCCGAGGTAGCTGTCGACGATATTGACGGAGGCCCCCAGCGAAGAGGCGATCGATGTAACGCTCTGGCCGGATTGATACATGGCCTGGGCCTGGGCCGAGGCGGAGATCTTGACCGTATCCTCGGTTGGGTTGGGGGCGCTCTGGCTCGTCGTTTGGTTCTGTACGGGTCCGGTTCTGGCGATTGCATTCATTTGCGTATCGCTCGACGCGGTAATACCAGGGAATGCGATGGAAGACATGATGGCTCACCTTCTTCGGTCGGGAGATCTCCGCGGTTCGAACCCCTAATTCATGGTCACGCGGGATTGGTCTTCAGGCTTCGTACGGACCTATCGGCTTGTACTCGTCAAAATTTCAGGGATAAAACCAGGAATTGTTCCTGTCGCCCGTGGTTGAGCTCCTGGAATGGCACCGTCCCTAGGCGATGGCGTGGAGGAGAATGCCGATTACCGGGCAGGCTCAGCCACCTGCGCCGTTCCACGGCATCCTGCTGCATCAGCCCGATGTGCGCCGCAGGGCCTCCGAAGGCGGTCAGGCCCTGCCGCAGGAAGAGCCGGAAGATCTCGCCCACCGGGGATTTGGCGGGGGGAACTGCCATTGAAACTTACAGGCCCTTGGATTGGTACCAGGGCCGGCGGCGACCGACTTTCACGCCAGAGTCGATGGTGATGGCCACCAGGCAGAAGAGCATGGAGAGATCGGTGCGCGCCTCATGGATGAAGCTCAGCAGGCCGTAGTGATTCAGGTGGGCGGGCGCGAACGGTCCCAGGGGCCGGCCCATCAGAATAGGCGCCTTGGTGGTGATCAGGGCGGTAAGAATGACCGCCAGCAGAGCTAATGCGGCATCGCCGGCATACAGGTTCAGCAGAAGGGCGGCGCCGCCCACGATCTCCACGCCGCCCACCAGCGGCGCCAGAAGATTGGGAATAGGCAGTCCGATTGCGGTAAAACGCCCCACGCCCAGTTCCCCGGGAAGCACGAACTTGAGAACGCCTTCGATCAGAAACACCAAGCCCACAATCACCCGGATGAGGATCATGGGAAGCTCTCGGCGCATCGCTACCTCCGCGGCTTGGTCTTTCTTGAAGGGCCCGTTCGAGTTGCGGGAAAAAGACGTATCGCAAGCCAGACAAGAACGAGCATACCGCAGGGGCCAAAGGTAGGCATAGAAAAGGCAGCTTCGCCGAACGAATTCTCAAAATTTCGAAGATTTGGCCCAGAGACGCTTCGATCGGGAAAATTCGGGATTTCGTGCGGCGACCGCCTCTCCGCCAGACCAATTCTTCAGATTCCCGGCATGAAACAGGCCGGGTAAGGTACTCTATTGGGCTATGAATTGGACTACCGCACTCATCGTCGTCGCCGCCGTCGTACTCTTCTTTCTGCTGAAGCGCGCCGGCCTGGTTTCATCCAGGGACGCCATGGCGTACCTGAACAAGGGAGCCATGGTGATCGATGTGCGTACGGCGGCCGAATTCAGCGCCGGCCATCTGCCCAGGGCCATCAATATCCCCCTCAGTGAGGTGAAGGAGCTCACGCCCCGGCGCGTGAAGGACAAGGATCGGGTGCTGCTGCTGCATTGCCAGAGCGGAGCGCGCAGCGCCTCTGCAAAGAAGATCCTGACAGCCATGGGGTACACCCACGCCTTCAACCTCGGCTCCTACGAGCGGGCGGCAAGGATTGTGGGCACCCGATAGTCCTGCGGCGGCAATGCAGAACGCAGGCCCTACTCCATGCGCTGCCGTCGCGCTGTTAGAATTTCTGGCATGGATCCCATCCAGTTCAACCTCTCCCAAGACCGCATTCCGCAGGCGTGGTACAACATCCTCGCCGATCTGCCTGAGCCCATGGCGCCGACCCTGCACCCTGGAACGATGAAGCCCATCGGACCGGACGATCTGGCGCCGCTGTTTCCCATGAGCCTGATCATGCAGGAGGTCAGCACCGAGCGGGAAATCGAGATTCCCGGACCGGTGCGGCAGGTCTATGCGCAGTGGCGGCCCGCGCCGTTATTCCGCGCGCGGCGCTTGGAAAAGGCTCTGGATACTCCAGCCAAGATCTATTACAAGTACGAGGGCGTCAGCCCCGCCGGCTCGCACAAGCCAAACACCGCCGTGCCGCAGGCCTACTACAACAAGATCGAGGGAACCAAGCGCCTCTCCACCGAAACCGGCGCCGGTCAGTGGGGCTCATCCCTGGCCATGGCGTGCGCCTTCTTCGGCCTGGAGTGCAAGGTCTACATGGTGCGGGTCAGTTATGACCAGAAACCCTATCGGCGGGCCATGATGGAGGCCTACGGCGCTTCCGTCACCGCCAGCCCGAGCATGGAAACGGAGTCGGGCCGCGCCATTCTGGCCGAGCACCCTGACACCAACGGCTCGCTGGGCATGGCCATCTCGGAGGCTGTGGAAGTGGCGGCCAAGGACCCGGACACCAAGTACGCATTGGGCAGCGTTCTGAACCACGTGCTGCTGCACCAGACGGTGATCGGCCTGGAAACCATCGAGCAGATGGAGATGGCCGGCGACGAGCCGGATGTGATTCTGGGCTGCACCGGCGGCGGATCTAACTTTGCCGGGCTGGTGATGCCCTTCCTGGGCCGCAAGTTGAAGGGCCAGTGCAAGGCGCGCGTGGTGGCCGTGGAGCCGGCGGCCTGCCCCAGCCTGACCAAGGGCCCGTTTGCCTACGACTTTGGCGATACCGCGCACCTCACGCCGCTGATGAAGATGCACACCCTGGGCTCGACCTTCGTGCCGCCGGGGATTCATGCGGGCGGTCTGCGCTATCACGGAATGGCGCCGCTGGTCTCGCACGTGATGGAGCTGGGGCTCATCGAGGCCACCAGCGTCCAGCAACTGGACGCCTTCGCCGCGGGTATTCAGTTTGCGCGCGCGGAGGGCATCATTCCCGCGCCGGAGGCCAACCACGCCATCGCCGGAGCAATTCGCGAAGCGCTTGTCGCCAAGGAAGAGGGTAAGGAGAAGACCATTCTCTTTGTTCTCAGCGGACATGGGAACTTCGACATGCAGTCCTACATCAACTACCAGGCCGGCATGTTGGAGAACTTCGAGTATCCGGAAGAAGAGATTTCCATGGCGCTCGCCGGCCTGCCGTCGGTCAAGTAACGCACGGTCTCTTGTGGAATCCCAGGCCGAAATGAACGCCGTGCCAGTTGTCCCACAAACGCTGGGTGCCCCCGGTCTCGGGGTCCCCAGCGACAGGTCTTCGTCGCTGGGGTGAGGATTCGATTCTGAGACCGGGGAAACCTCAGCACTTGACAGGCTTGTTCATCAGGAACCGAATCAACGTCCCATTGCGAAGCTGCGCGCAGATTCCAGCAGCTTTGCCACCGACTCCCTGGAGCAGGATTCGGAGTAGATGCGCAGCAGGGGCTCGGTGCCGCTGGCGCGCAGCAGAAGCCAGGTCTCCGCGGCGTTGGGCTTGGTTTTGGCTTCGGGATTGTCGAGGTAGAACTTGACCCCGTCGAGGGTTTCCTGGCGAAGGATGGGCATGTCCGCGAAGACCGGATTGCCGGGCTCCAGGGCTCTCGCTCGTTCGATGGCGCCGTTCTTGATCTCATCGGAGATGTTCAGGTCGATGCGGCCGTACTGGTGCTCCCCGTACTCGGCCTGGAGGTCGGCGACAAGCTGCCCAAGGGTCTTGCCTTCCTGGGCCATGACGTTGGCCAGAAGCAGCGCGTTCAGCAGCCCGTCCCGCTCCGGCAGATGGCGCTGGAAGCCGATGCCGCCCGACTCCTCGCCGCCCATCAGAATTTCGCGCTCCAGCATGTAGTCGCACACGAATTTGAAGCCGATGCCGTGCTCGATCAGTTCGCGGCCGTGTTTCTTGCAGATCCGGTCGAGCATCTTGGTGGTGTTGAAGGCGCGGGTCACGGCGCCCGGCCAGTCATTGTGGTGCTTGAGCACCCAACTGAGCAGGACACAGAAAATCTTGTGGGGATCGACAAAGATCCCATTCTCATCTGTCGCGCCGATGCGGTCGGCGTCGCCGTCGGTGCAGAGGCCGGCTTGGCAGTGATGGGCAACCACCGCTTCGCCTAGGGCGCGGATGTGCGGCTCGATGGGCTCGGGGTTGATGCCGGGAAAGAGCGGGTCGGGGTTGGAGCGGATCTGCACGTGATCGACGCCAATGCGGGTGAAGATGTCGGAGATGAGGGTGCCGCCCGCGCCGTACATGGAGTCGATGGCAAATTTCATGCCGGATTTGGCGATGAGATCCAGGTCGGCGAAGCTCTCAATGGCCTCCAGATAGGGGGGCAGGAAATCGACTTCCCGGATGGGGGCGGGCTGCGCCGCGCGGGCCACCGTCTGGCCCAGAAAGGACTCGACTTCGGCGATGATGGAGGGCTTGCCGGAGCCGCCGTACCAGGCCTTGTATTTCACCCCGTTCCACTCCGCCGGATTGTGCGAGGAGGTAATCATGATGCCGCCGGCAGCCTTGCGTCCGCGGACCCCGAAGCTGAGGGCCGGGGTGGGCGTCACGGCATTGGCCAGATCGACCGGGATTCCGGTGGAGGCGATCACCTCGGCACAGGTGCGGGCGAAGGCTTTCGAGCCGAAGCGGGTGTCATAGCCGATCGAGAGGCCCTTGGCGGGGTCTTCCTTGGCGTGCACATAGGCGGCAATGGCCTCGGCCGCCACGCGCACATTGGCAAAGGTGAAATCGTCGGCGATGACGGCTCGCCACCCATCGGTTCCAAACTTGATTTGAGCATGAGACATGGTTGGGTGCGTTCTCCCTGAAGACTAGGGTAAAGGATTGCGGAGGAGATGATGAAGGAAGGCCACAGCCCTTGATTCTTGTGGCGGCTCAAGCTTCTGGAGTCGCATCCTCGAAAGTCTGCTGTTCCGGGAGCATGATTTGGTGCAGAATGCGCGAAATGAGAATGCCGTCCCCCTCGCGCCGATAAAACAACACGTGCCGCCCCTTTTCAAAGCGGCACAGGCCGGGACGAATCCAGTCGCAGGGCCGACCCAGCGAAGGATTGCCGGCAAGCAACTTCGCGCAGCGCTCAAGGCTGTCCAGGTACCGCTCGGCCTGAGCCGCACCCCAGGTTTGAAGAGTGTATGCCCCGATGCTCAACAAGTCCGATTTGGCGCTGCGGGAAAGTCGCAACATGGCCAAGGCTAGCTCGGATTCGAGGCCAGGTGAAGCGCCTCACGCACCTGTGCAAAGACATCGCCCTCGGCTACGCCGCTGGCATCGCCCTCGTCGATGGCGGCACGCAGCGCCGACAGCTTGGCCTCGTAGAGCCGTTCCTCGCGCTCCAGAGTCCGCAGCGCGGCGCGCACCACCTCGCTGGCGTTTTCGAAACGCCCACTCTCCACCCGCGCAAGAACGAAGCGGTCGAGTTCCTGGGTCAGATTCACATTGCGAGTCGGCATGGCGCGTCTCCACGTTCAGTTCCGGGACAGTGAACTGAAAATAAGCGTAGCATCATTAGCAATCTTTGCCAACGGGTTGAAAAAGTCGCACTTCCAAGGTCCCAAAACGGGGCCTCTGGTGCCGGGCTCCAAGTCCGGCACCAGAGACCTCGGGCCGAACTCAGATCAGCTCGGTACGGCCCGAGAGCCCCAGTTCCTTCACGATCTTGCCCACATCCTGGGAGTGGTCCCGCTGAACGATCAGCAGCGCATCTTCGGTGTCCACAATGACCAGGTTCTCGACGCCAACCACCGCCACAAACTTGTGGGGGCTGTAGATGTAGTTGTTTCCAGCGTCGATGGCCATATGGCCTTCGCTTTCAGCAACGTTGCCGTCCGCGTCTCCGCTCAGGCGGGTCTCCATCTGGTACTCGTAGAGCGAGGCCCAGGAGCCCAGATCGTTCCAACTGAACTCGGCGGGCAGGCAAAAGAGGTTGGAAAGGTGTTCGCCCTTGGCCGAGCGGGGTTCCAGCACGGCGTAATCCACCGAAATGTTTTCGCACTTGGGGTAGAGGGAGTGGAAAACCTCCTCGAACTGAGGCGTGCCGTAAGCCGCGGCAATGCTCTCCAGCAGGGGGGCGGTCTCCGGCAGGTGTTCGCGCACGGCGTTGGCCAGGGTGCGCGCCGACCACAGGAAAATGCCCGAGTTCCAGTAGTAATTGCCCGCGGCGACAAACTCCTGGGCGCGGTTCAGGTTGGGCTTTTCGATGAAGCGGCGGACATGGATGGCGGAATCGTCGCGGGTATAGTCCCCGGTCTCGATGTAGCCATAGCCAGTCTCGGCGCGGGTGGGCTCAATGCCCAGAACAACCATGTTGTCGCCGCTGGCAGCCACGGCGATGCCCTTTTGCAGAGCCTTCAGGAAGCGCGGCTCGTCGGAGATCACGTGGTCGGAGGGAAAGATGCCCAGCACAGCGTCTGGATTTTCGCGCTCGATCAGCAGGGCGGCCAGTCCGCAGGCGGGCGCCGTGTTCCGGGCCACCGGCTCCTGGACGATCTGTTCGGCGGGCACGCCTTCCAACTGCTCGGCGATTTCGTGGGCCAGATACTCATTGGTGATGACCCAGATATGCTTTTCGGTCGACAGAGGCTTCAGCCGCTCAACGGTTTGCTGAATCATGGAGCGTTCCCCGTCGAGGGCCAACACCTGCTTGGCGTGGGCGCGGCGGGAGCGAGGCCAAAAGCGCGTTCCACTGCCTCCTGCAAGAATCACAGGACGAAATTCAATTGAGTTCATCATCGAAGACACATCGTACTGGACACGCGGCATGTTTGCACAGGGGCGGCCCATTCTTTTTTACGGCGCATCGCTGAGGGCGCGCGGCTCTGGGGAGCCGATTATTCTCTCCCGCAATGCAAAATGAAGTCCGGCCTCCTGCCGGATCAGGAAAGTCAGGCAGCTTAGTACTACAGTTGTAAATCGAGGTTTCCGGAGGGCGCAGGGGGCTTCAGCCCCCTGCGCACTCCGCCGATACCCTTGCTGCCTCCGGAGATAAAAAAGTCCATCGGCCAGGAGAAGTTTACAGTTCATCCTCAGGAACCGGCAGCGGCTTCCAGATCGGACCTCTCTTGCGCGCTGAGTTTCAGTCCTGCGGCGGCGACATTCTCCTCCAAGTGCGCCACTTTCGACGTTCCCGGAATCGGCAGCAGTACCGGCGAGCGACCGAGAAGCCAGGCCAGCGAAAGCTGCGCCACACTCGCCGAGTGATGCGCGGCAATCTTCGCCAGCGTCTGGGCCGCGGGCTGCTCCGCCTTCAGCAGCTTTCCCGCGGCCATGGGGTACCAGGGGAGAAACGCAATTGCCTCCCGCTCGCAATATTTCAGGGTTTCCTCGTGCCGCCGGTCGGCCAGACTGTATCGATTCTGGACACTCACCACCTCGACGATCTTCCGCGCCTCGTCAATTTCTGACGGAGTTACTTCGCTCAAGCCGATGTGGCGAATCTTGCCCGCTTCCTGCATCCGCTTGAGCGCGCCCAGACTCTCTTCGAGCGGGGTGCGCGGGTCAATCCGGTGCAGTTGGTAGAGCTCGATGCGGTCCAGTTTCAGTCGCCGCAGGCTCATCTCCACGCACTGAATCAGGTAGCCGGCGCGGCCCACGTACTCGGTCTTCGCCGGTCCCTGCCGCGTAATTCCGCCCTTGGTGGCGATCACCAGGCCGGCCGGGTAGGGGTAAAGGGCCTCGGCGATCAGCCGCTCGGCAATCTCAGGGCCGTAGGCGTCGGCGGTGTCGATCAGGTTCACGCCCAGCTCGACGGCGCGGCGCAGCACGCGGCGCGCCTCGGCCGGGTCGGCGGGTTCGCCCCATGCGCCCTCGCCCACCAGACGCATGGTGCCGTAGCCGAGCCGGTGAACGGGCAGGTCGCCGCCGATGAGAAAGGTTCCGCTGGCGGCTGCATCCGGAGTTCGTGATTCCATCATGGCTTCGATTCTAAAGCGGAATCCGCAGACCCGGCCGCGCCCTGCGCTACCATGAAGAGAGATGGGGGACGCGCATGTTCGTGGTTGTCTGGCAGTTTGAGATTGCCGAGGAAAAGCTGGCCGCATTTGAGGCCGCCTACTCGCCCGAGGGCGCCTGGGCGCAACTCTTCCGCACCTCACCCGAGTACCGGGGCACCGAACTGCTGCGCGACGCCTACATCCCCGGGGTCTACCTGACCATCGACCGCTGGGCCAGCGAGGCGGCCTTCCGCGCCTTCCGCAAGGACCACGACCAGGAGTACGAAACCCTGGATCGCTCCTGCGACGCGCTGACCAGCCGCGAAACGCGCATTGGGGCCTACACGGTTTGAGCCGGTCCAGGCACTGAGGGGCAACTCCTGTGGCAGGAGGGGTCTACAAGCAGTACACTCACTTTCTCCATTTCTTCGCTATTTTTCACTGTCATTGTCTCTTGTGCCCTGCTACAATCCCATCGAAATGCATTCCATGCCCTTGTGTTTTCTCACCCTTCCAGGAAGGGGAGGAGGTGCGGAGTGAAAGAGGAGATTTCTGAATGGCCATCGCCGACGACCGCACCAAAGCCGTGGAACTTGCCCTTGCACAGATCGAAAAACAGTTTGGCAAAGGGTCGATTGTTCGGCTCGGGTCCAAGGAGGCTCTGCTTCCGATCGCTGTTATTTCCACCGGCTCCATCAGCTTTGACGCCGCTCTCGGCGTGGGGGGCATTCCCCGCGGGCGCGTGACGGAGATCTTCGGGCCCGAGTCCTCGGGCAAGACCACCATCACTTTGCAGATCATCGCCGAGGCCCAGAAGGCGGGCGGTCTGGCCGCCTTTGTTGACGTGGAACACGCCCTGGACCCCGCCTACGCCAAGAAGTTGGGCGTGGACATCGATAACCTGCTGGTGTCGCAGCCCGACAGTGGCGAGCAGGCGCTGGAGATTACCGAAACCCTGGTTCGCACCGGCGCCATTGACGTGCTGGTGGTGGATTCGGTGGCTGCGCTGGTTCCCAAAGCCGAACTGGACGGCGAGATGGGCGACTCCCACATGGGCCTGCAAGCCCGCCTTATGTCCCAGGCTCTGCGCAAGCTGACCGGCACGGTCTCGAAATCCCGCACAGCGCTGATTTTCATCAACCAGATCCGCGAGAAGATCGGCGTGATGTTCGGCAACCCGGAAACCACCACCGGCGGCCGCGCGCTGAAGTTCTACTCCTCAGTGCGCGTGGACATTCGCCGCATCGCCGCCATCAAGGACGGGGACCAGGTCACGGGCAACCGCACCAAGGTCAAGATCGTGAAGAACAAGGTGGCCGCGCCCTTCCGCGAGGCCGAGTTCGACATCATTTACGGCGAGGGCATCAGCCGCGAGGGCGACGTGCTGGATCAGGCCGTGGCCAATAACATTGTCGAGAAGTCAGGCGCCTGGTACAGCTACGCCGGCGAGCGCATCGGCCAGGGTCGCGAAAACACCCGCACCTTCCTGAAGGAAAACAAGGAAATCTTCGCCAAAATGGATGCCGAGCTGCGCAAGGTGCTGAACATCGGCGCGCTGGCTACCAAGGCCGATGTTCCTGAAATCCCCGTCTCCGGCCCTGCCGAGGCCAAGGAAGCCGTTCGCGGCCGCAAAGGATAAGTAAAAACGTAAGACAAGGCGGCTGCCGCGTGCAGCCGCCTTTCCCATTTACGGGGCAAAGCTCTTTTATTCCGAAGAGACTCGTACCGCGAAATGGCCTTGATGGTGCTCTTGCGCTGCTAGAATCCCCTAAGAGCCGTTCCCATGACCGTCAAAGCACTCTATCCCGGCACCTTCGACCCGCCGACCAACGGTCATATCGACCTGATCCAGCGCGGCGCCAAGCTCTTTGACCATCTGGTTGTCGCCGTTCTCAACAATCCTGGCAAAAACCCCTTCTTTACCGTGGAAGAGCGGGTTGAGATGCTGCATGAGTCCATCAACGGGCTCAGCAATGTTTCCGTAGCCACCTTCGACGGCCTCATGGTCGATTTCGCCCGCCAGCAGGGCGCATCGGCGGTTCTGCGCGGCATTCGGGCCATCTCCGACTACGAGTACGAGTTCCAGATGGCGTTGATGAACCGACGCCTGGCCCCGGAGATCGAGACCGTCTTTCTGCAGCCCGCCGGCCGCTACTCCTTTGTCAGTTCGCGCATGCTCAAGGAAGTTTTCAGCTTCGGCGGCGAAGTGACGGGACTGGTTCCCCCCAATGTTCTGAAGCGTCTGCGCAGCCGGTTCAGCAAGAGCTGACGCCGGTGCTTCGAAATTCAGGGTTTCGCGCCGGCACATGAATCTGTAAAGATAGATATGTGATGACAGTCTCCACTTCTTCCCAAGTCTTTGCCGATCGCATCGGCCGCATTGAGGTTTCCGCCACCATGGCCGTAGCGGCCGAGGCTGCCAAGCTGCGCGCCAAGGGCGCCAATCTGGTGGACTTCGGCGCCGGAGAACCGCATTTCCCCACTCCCCGCCACATCAAGGACGCGGCCATTGCCGCGATCGAAGCCAACTTTACCCGTTACACCGTCGTTCCTGGCATTCCCGATGTGCGCAAAGCCATCGTGGAGCGCCACGCGACCGACTTTGGCTCCGACTACGGTATCGACGAGGCCATTTTCACCACCGGCGGCAAGCTGGCCCTTTTCAACACCATTCAAGTCCTGGTGGACCACGGCGACGAAGTGATCCTCCCCGTTCCCTACTGGGTCAGCTTCAAAGACATCATCCAGTATGCCGGCGGCAAGGTGGTCCTGCTGCAGACCAGTGAAGCGGAGAGTTTCCGCATCACGGCGGATGCGATCGAGAAGGCGATTACGCCGCGCACCAAGGCCATCATCCTCAACTCGCCGTCGAATCCGGCGGGCTCGGTGGTCTCCGCAGAGGACCTGGAGCGCATTGTCCACCTCGCCCACGAGCGCAAGATTTTCTTACTTTTGGACGAGTGTTACGTGTATCTAAATTATGCGGGAAAGCCCGTCTCCGGCGGCTCCTTTACCTGGGCCAAGGAGCACATTGTGGTGCTGGGGTCGCTGTCCAAGACCTACGCGATGACGGGGTGGCGGGCCGGCTTTGCCTTGGCTGCGAAGCCCGTGGTGGCCAACCTGAGCAAACTTCAGTCGCAGTCCACTTCCAACGCAACCAGCTTTGTGCAGAAAGCCTCCATCGCCGCCCTTACCAGCTCCCAGGAGTGCGTCGCCGAGTTCCGCGCCGAGTTCATCAGCTTGCGCGACCACATGCTAGCCAAGCTCTCTGAGATTCCCGGGCTCACCTGCACCAAGCCGGAAGGCGCTTTCTACGTTTACCCCAACATCTCCGCCTTCCTCGGCAAGGGCGGCATCAAGACCTCGACCGAGTTGGCCACCCGCCTGCTCCACGAGGCCCACGTGGTCACCGTTCCAGGTGAGGCCTTCGGCACCGCCGAGCACATCCGCATCTCCTACCCGGTGACCCGGCAGAACATCGACGAGGGAACGCGGCGCATGAAGGAGTTCCTCGCCAAGCTGGCATAATTCTGCAGTTGCATTTCCTTCGAGTTCCGGAAGAACAGCAAGGCCCGGGCCTAAACAGGCTGCGGAAAAACTCGATCCGGAGGGAGGCGGGGGTTTTAACCCCCGCATAAGGCCAGCAGAATCAGCGCGGCTTTAGATGCCGCGGAGGGTTGTTTCTCGCGGTTTCTACGCAAAAGCCGGCCTTTTTCCGCAACATGTAAAGCCCCTTGCGCCCTCCGCCGGGACGGCTGGCGCGGAGGGTCTACCGCTCCTCAGATTTGTGGTTTGGATAAAGATGAAAAAAGCCGAGCCGGTGGGCACGCGCCCTACTGTTTAATCGCCGTGCCAGCATACATCGAGTTACCGGAGCCCGCGAACAAGATGGATTGTCCTTGCTGTCCTGCCTGAATATTGAACGTAACCGCGCTTGTTGAGTTACCGCCGTTTGGGCAGCCAATCAGTCCTGGAGAGGTAATTGTCGCAGTCCCGCTCGCAGTGTTTTGAATGCTGTAGGTCCCAGTAATAGTCAAAGTACAATTATAGGCTGGACCAGCCCCGGTGTTCTCCGCAAGGGAGCCCGAAGTAATATTGCCGTTGCCATCCGCCGTGAAAGAGCCAATGAGGGTTTCAGCGTTACCATTTGATAAATTAACCGAGTAGGTTCCGATAATGCTGGCGTTGGAATAACTTGTGGCGGCAGACACCGGCGCTATGACACTTGTGGATCCACTTCCAGAGCTTCCACAACTGGCGATAAGGGCAAGGCTGGTTGTTGCTACCATTACGCACAAGAGCTTCATCTGAACCTCTTTCTTGCGGATGTTTTCTGAACATTCGCACGATGCTTGATTTTGGTGGGCCAATAATACTCGCGCGATAAGGCCTATGCAACTTCCCTGGTGGCTGTGACTTGAAAAGAGACTGCGGCGTTCGGCCGTCACAGCGGTCACAAGATAAGTGCGAGTTTCTTGCGGCACGAAGCGCATGCCAGCAATATAGACAAACAGCCCGTGGCTAAAGCCACGTATTTTGTAGGTCTCGGTCTAGGGGCCTGAAGGCCCCTGCTCCCTTCGTCACGTGAAAAAAAGCAAAAGAGCCGCAGCCCCTTCCAAGGCTGCGGCTCTTTATTGGCTAACGTTCAGCCAAGCAGTTACATTTCCTTGACGCCTTCCACGAATGCCTTCAGCTTGCGGCTGCGCGAAGGATGACGCAGTTTGCGCAGGGCCTTGGCTTCTATCTGGCGAATGCGCTCGCGAGTTACCTGGAAGCTCTGGCCGACTTCTTCCAGCGTGTGCTCCGAACCATCTTCCAGGCCAAAGCGCATTTTAATAACCCGCTCCTCGCGAGGAGTAAGAGTGCGCAGCACCTGCGAGGTGTATTCCTTCAGGTTCACGCTGATCACTGCCTCGGAGGGGGAGACGGCCTGGCGGTCTTCAATAAAGTCGCCGAGGTGCGAGTCTTCCTCTTCGCCGATGGGAGTTTCCAGCGAGATAGGTTCCTGCGCGATCTTCAGCACCTTGCGGACCTTGGCGACGGGAATGTCCATGCGGCGGGCAATCTCTTCGCTACTGGGCTCGCGGCCCAGTTCCTGGACCAGCTGGCGGCTGGTGCGGATGAGCTTGTTGATGGTCTCGATCATGTGCACCGGGATACGAATCGTCCGGGCCTGGTCCGCGATGGCCCGCGTGATGGCCTGCCGAATCCACCAGGTCGCATAAGTCGAGAACTTATAGCCGCGGCGGTACTCGAACTTGTCCACCGCTTTCATCAGGCCGATGTTGCCTTCCTGAATGAGGTCGAGGAACTGGAGGCCGCGGTTGGTGTACTTCTTGGCGATGGAGACGACCAGGCGCAGATTGGCTTCAATCAGCTCCCTCTTGGCCTGCTCGGCGTCCATGTCGCCCTGAATCATTTCGCGCTGGGTACGCTTGAGCTCGACGATGGAGACGCCGGCGTCGCCCTCGATCTTTTCCAGATCGGTTTTGCAGTTTTTCTGCTGCCGCCGATACTCCTTCTTGAGTTCTTCGCTCTTGGAGGCTTCGTGCTTCTGGTCGAGCGAGCGGATCTGGCGCTCCAGAGTGCGCATGGTGTCAACGGTCTTGTTGACCTTGTCCAGCAGGCGCTTGCGCTCGATGGGGGTGTACTTCAGTTCGCGGACAATGCGCGAGATGAGGATCTTTTCGCGGGCAATCATCCAGCGGGTGTGGCGCGCGGCAGAGGCAGCGGCCTTGGGCTTGATGCCGGGAGCCGGTGCGGCCTGTTTCTCTTCGAGAGCGAGAATCTTCTTCTGGTGCTTGATCAGCAGGTCGATGCGGGTGACCGTGGCGCGGACGCGAGTCTGCACCACTTCTTCGGTCAGCTCCTCTTCGTCGAAGATCACCACTTCTTTTACGTTGCGCACGCCGCGCTTGAGGTCCTCGCCGAGGGCCACAATCTCGCGAATCACGATCGGCGAGCGGGAGATGGCCTTCAGGACGCGTAGTTGGCCGCGCTCGATGCGCTTGGCGATTTCAACTTCGCCCTCGCGGGTCAGCAGGGGCACGGTGCCCATCTCGCGCAGGTACATGCGCACCGGGTCATTGGTTTTTTCCAGGGTTCCAGGGGTCAGGTCGAGTTCGACGTCTTCGCCCTCTTCGGCCTCGAACTCCTTGTCGTGGTCGTGGCCGAACTTGGGGCCGTCCAGCAGATCGATGCCCTGGGTGCCGATGGTGGTGATCAGGTCGTCCAGGTCGTCCGCCGAGCCGATCTCTTCCGGCAGCATGTCGTTCACGTCGCCGTAGGTGAGATAGCCCTTTTCCTTGCCCACTTCGATCAGGCTGTCGATGTCGTGTTCAAACTTCTCGTCAATTGCCAAAATGTTCCTACTCTCTTACGCAAGCTGGATTCGGCACCGTCTTGCGCGCCGGTGCGGGGGCCAGTCGAGGGCGCACGGGATACGGATTTCCCAGTGGAAATCGTGATACCCGGCGCGTGAAGACACGGCCCAGCGAACACCCGCAAAAAATGCGGTTTCAGGTGGTTTCTCGGAACAGGATGACAAGCGCGTCAGGATTCACCTGTGTCGCCCGCGAGCCGCAGCTCATAGGTGGGGCAAGGGTGCGCACATCCTCACAGAGATCAATAGATTACCACACTCTGCCCGGTGTTTCCAAAGCAAAATTGCAACGCATGAAACGAGTTGCCGGCTGGTTTCGCGGCAGGATCAAAGGGTTTCACCTGTCCGAGACTCGACTCACTCTAAGAAATTAGACGCAGGAATTTGGGATTGGACGCAGGATTTCAAGGGTTTGAAGGGGCTGGGAACGGGTTCTGGAAATTTCTACTGCTCCGGCGGACGCTGGTTGTGCAGTTGCCGGAGCGCGCGGTCAAGTTCCATTTTTTGCTGCGTGAGCTGGGCCAGTTCGGTGAAGTCGCCGCGGCGCTCGGCTTCGGCAATGCGAGTGCGCAGGTCGCGCTGGCGAACTTCCAGGGCCCGCTCCTGAATCTCCTGGATGGCGCTCTGGACCTCGCCCTCTTCGGGCGGCTTGGTTTCGGCCAGGAGGGTTTCGGCCAGCAGAGCGCGCTGTGCCGGATCCTCGACCACTTCCATGGGGTCTCGACTCTGGCGGCCAGCGAGGGCCTGCAGGGCGGCGCAGGCGCCCAGATGCTCGAACCAGGCCGGCTGCTCCGCCAGGGCCTGGATCGCCAGCCGCCGACCCTGCTCGAACTCGGGGTCCTCGATGGCCAGGGCCCGCAGGAGCACCCGTTCGACCTCAGTCAGTGTGGTGGCGCGCACCTCGATGTGGTCGCGGCGTCGAAGCGCGGCCTGGCGCAGCTCCTCGCGCAAGACAGCCGAGTCAATCCCCAGCTTCTGCGCGGCATCGGCGGCGAACTGGTCGCGGGCCAGCTTTTCCGGCATGCGGCGGATGTGGGGCAGCAGGAAGTTCATGGCCTTCACCTTGGCTTCCGCGCTGGCGCCGGGGAAGGCCGTTCGGGCGCGCTCGATCAGGTAGTCGGACTGGCGGCGCGCGCCGCGGATGGCGGCGGTGTAGGCCGGGACGCCCCGCTCGCGAATGAAGCGGTCGGGGTCGAGGCCGTCGTCGAGGGTGACGAGCTTCAGGGTGAATCCCTCTTCGGTGAGCAGGGAGATGGATTTCTCGGCAGCGTTGGCGCCGGCGGCGTCGGGGTCGAAGTTCACCACGACGTTGGAGGTGTGGCGGCGCAGCAGAGCCACCTGCTGCTCGGTAAAGGCTGTGCCGCTGGTCGCGATCACGTTCTGGATGCCCCGCAGAAAGACGGAGATGCAGTCCATCTGGCCCTCAACCAGCAGGGCAAAGCCTGCCTGGCGAATGGCGGTGCGCGCCTTGTCCAGGTTGAACAGAATCTGGCCCTTGGAGTAGAGCGGCGTTTCGGGCGAGTTGATGTACTTGGGGCCGGCCTTGTCGCCGGATTCGAGCGTGCGCGCCGTGAAGGCGATCACCCGGCCGCTTTCGTTGGCGATGGGAAACATCACACGCTTGCGGAAGCGGTCGTAGATGGGGCCGAGCGTCCCGTCGCCCTGCTCCTTCGAGCTGAAGAGGCCGCTTGCACGGAGGGTTTCGTTGTCGGCCATGCCGCTGAGCCGGTCGCGCAGGGCGTTGAAGCTGTCGGGCGAGTAGCCGATGCGGAAGGCCTTGATGCCCTCCGGAGTCAAACCGCGGCCGGCCAGATATTCGCGGGCCACGGCGCCTTCGGGGCCGCTCAGTTGTTCCTGAAACCATGCAGTTGCGGTTTCATGCAGTTCCAGGAGCGTTCTGCGCCGGCGCGCCTCCGCCGCCTCTTCCGGAGACGAATACTCGCGCTTGGGCAGGGGAATGCCGCATTTGACGGCGACAATCTTCACCGCCTCGGGGAAGCCGACATTCTCGATCTTGCCGACGAAGCTGAAGACGTCGCCGGAGACGCCGCAGCCGAAGCAGTGGTAGAACTGGCGCACCGCGTGGACGGAAAAGGAAGGGGACTTTTCCTTGTGGAAGGGGCAGAGGCCGGTAAAGTTCTGCGCGCCCGCCTTGCGCAGGCGGATGTAGCCCTCGATCACCTTGACGATGTCGGCCTGCTGCTTGACGGTTTGGGCGAAGTCGGACACGGATGCTGATTTGAGGATAAGGCTAGAGGGAGGGCGAGGGTGTGGAAGAGGTGGAACCCATTCGCGGACCTGGCGGCGGAGCAATGTCCGGCTTGGCGACCACCCGCCCGTAACCGCCGACCAGTCTCCTCCGGCCGCACCATCACAAACGCTGTCATCCTGACGCGCAGCGGAAGGATCTGCAGTTGTCTTTTCGCCACTTCCCGCTTAAGTGGGAAAGTGTAGGATGCCGTCCTGCACGAAGGCAGCTATCTCACGCACATCATGGCGAGCCGCAGCCGCACGTTCTACGCGGGGTGACCGGGAACCTGCAGGAGCGAGTCTTCGAACACAAATGGAAAGCGCATGACGGCCCCCTCTTACACCGGCAGCGGGTTGCGCTCAGCGAATTGGCGCTGGTGCCAGTAGGGGTAGACGGGCTGCTGGGCGCTAGCCTTGTCCAGCGCGGCCACCTGTTCGGCAGTCAAGTTCCAGCCCGCCGCCGCCAGGTTCTGGCGCAACTGTTCTTCCGTCCGCGCGCCGACGATCACTGAAGACACCGTGGGGCGTTGCAAGAGCCAGTTCAGCGCCACCTGGGGAATGGTTTTGCCGGTCTCGGCGGCCACCGCGTCCAGTGCGTCGATCACCGTATACAGGTGCTCGTCCGAGACCTGGGGGCCCTGTTCGGCGGTCTTGTGCAGGCGGCTCACCTCCGGCAGCGGCTGGCCGCGGCGGATCTTGCCTGTCAAACGGCCCCAGCCCAGCGGACTCCAGATCAGCGCGCCAACCTTCTGGTCCAGTCCGAGCGGCATCAGCTCCCACTCGTACTCGCGGCCCAGCAGCGAGTAGTACACCTGGTGGGCTACAAAACGCGTCCAGCCATAGCGCTCGGCCACGGCCAGAGACTTCATCAGGTGCCAGCCGGAGAAGTTGGAGGCTGCAATGTAACGCACCTTGCCCTCGCGAACAAACGTGTTCAGCGTCTCCTGCACTTCTTCAATGGGCGTCAGCGCGTCGAAGCCGTGCAGGTGATAAATGTCGATGTAGTCGGTGCCCAGGCGGCGCAGGCTCGCCTCCAGCGCGCGGCGCAGGTGGTAACGCGAGGAGCCCACGTCGTTGGGCCCGTCGCCCAGGCGGAAAGTGGTTTTGGTAGAGATGAGGGCGCGATCGCGCTTGCCTTCGAGGGCCTTGCCCAGCACCTCCTCCGAGCGGCCGTCGGAGTAGATGTCGGCTGTGTCGAAGAGGTTGACGCCGGCTTCGAGACAAATGTCGATCAGCCGGCTGGCCTCGGCCCCGTCGGTCGTGCCCCAGGCCTTGAAAAACTCGGTGGCGCCGCCAAATGTGCCGGTGCCAAAACTGAGAACGGGAACTTTGAGGCCGGAGCCTCCCAGAAGTCGATATTCCATGGCTGCTTGGATGCTCCAGGCGAAGAGAGGATGCAGGCTCCCCGTCGTCCGCCGCGTTCTGCCGGAAAGTGACGCAACATTGCCGAGAATTCCAGTTGCATTCCATCTATATTGTAGCTACGATTAAACCGTGTTTATCTGGGATGAGGCAAAGCGAAGGTCCAACCTGGAAAAGCACGGGCTCGACTTCTATGAAGAAGACAAAAAGTGAAACCGACTGGGAGCGTGTGCTGGCCTCTAAAGAGGGCGATCCGATCCCATACGAGCCGGAAGACGGACCCTACGATCCGAACGACGCCGAGGCCACCCGCGCCTGGTTTGCCCAAGCCGACCTGATCCGGGAAGGAAAGGTGATTCGCAGGGGCAAGCGTGGCCCGCAAAAAACTCCGACAAAGAAATTGGTCTCGCTGCGGCTGTCTCCCGAAGTCATCGACCATTTCAAAGCCGGCGGACCTGGCTGGCAGACGCGGATTGACGGTGCGTTGTTGGAGTCCATCAAGCGCAGGGCTTGAACAGGCCAGGACAAACTTGATCCGGAGGGAGGCCGGGGTCCCCAGCGACGGGTCCTTGTCGCTGGGGTGGAAGGCGAGGGTTTCAACCCCCGCATAAAGTCCTCCCCCACCCTCACAACCGCTGTCATCCTGACGCGCAGCGGAAGGATCTGCAGTTGCTTTTCAGGCCTTCCCTCGATCCCGCGCTCTCCGCTCTGAAAGATTCTCGTTCCGTTTCCGCAACCTCCCGGCCAGCTCTTCTCCGTGCGGACCGGCTCTCAACCACGTCCCTATTGGCCGCTTCCGGCTGCAACCGGCGGCTTCAGATACTGCTCAAAGTGGGCCAGGATGCGGTTATAGAGGTGCGTGCGCACATCCGCTCCTGCGATGGAGTGCGTTTTGCGCGGGTAGATCTGGAAGTCGTAGGGAAGGTCGGCCTCGATCAACTTCTGCACAAACTGCACCGAGTTCTCGATGTGTACGTTGTCGTCGCCGGTCCCGTGCACCAGCAGCAGACGCCCCTTCAGATGGGCAGCGGAGTTGACCACCGAGAAGTCCTTGTAGCCCGCCGCAAACTCCGCGGGCAGGGTCATATAGCGCTCGGTGTAGATCGAGTCGTAGTTGCGCCAGTCGGTCACCGGAGCCACGGAAACCCCGGCGCGGAAGCGGTCGGAGTGGGTCATGGAATAGAGGGTGAAGGTTCCGCCCCAGCTCCAGCCCCACCAACCCATGCGCTTGGGGTCGAGCTGCGGATATTGGGCCAGCGCTGCGTCCACCACGGTGAGTTGATCCTCGAGCTGCACCGGGCCAAAGTTGCGATACGCCGCCTGCGCAAAGGCGCGTCCGCGGCCGCCGGTGCCGCGATTGTCGGCGTGCAGAACGGCAAAGCCATGCTGGGCCAGCAGCTCGTCGAAGAGCAGTCCGCCGCCCCAGCTGTTGGTCACCGTCTGCGGGCCGGGACCGCCATAGGGGTTCACAATCAGCGGAACGGAAGCCAGGTCCTTGCCCTCGGGCAGCAGCAGCGTGGCGTAGAGCGTGGTGCCGTCGTGGGCTTTCACTTCAAGCTGTTCGGGCGCGCGCAGATGGTAGGGTTCCAGCGCCCGCGTGGACCAGAAGACATTGCACTTGCCGGGCTCCGCGCACAGGCGCAGCGTGGGCGGCTCCATGCGCGAAGATTGGCGGTCGACAAACGCCCCGCCGGCGGGCGCGAAGTTCCCGGCATGGACGCCGGCGCCGGTGGTCAACTGCTTGCGTTCGCCGGCAAAAGTGACCTGCCACAACTGCTCTTCCAGCGGATTGCCCTCGCTGGAGGCGTAAATCACCAGCTTGTTGGCATGGTCCACGCGGGAGACCTCGCCGACTTCGAAATCGCCCTTGGTCAGTTGGCGTTCCAGCTTCGCCGTTGTCGTGGACGGGCTGCCTTGGTCGTAGCTATAGAGATAGAGGTGGTTGTGGCCGTCGGTCCAATTATTCAAAACAATGCTGCCGAGGGCCACTGAGACGTCGTAGCCATCGTCGATGAACTTGTCGTCTGTCAGTTTGAGGACGGGATGCGCCTGGCCGGTGGCGGCGTCGGCAAAGTAGAGGTCGCGGTGCTTGTGGTCGCGGGTCAGGGTCTCGATCCACACGGTTTCCGAGTCTGCCCAGCCGAAGCGCGGAATGTAATCCTGGCCAGCCTGAAGCGGCAGCTTGACCCAGATTGTCTTGCTGCCGATGGCGCTGACCACGCCCACGCGCACGTCGGGATTGGGGTCGCCGGGCTGGGGATAGCGCTGCGGGTCCACCTTGGCGTGGGTCGGAATCCAGTCGGTGATGGGATACTCCGGCACGTCGGTCTCGTCCATTTGCAGATAGGCCAGCCGTTTGGAGTCGGGCGACCAGAAGTAGTTGCTGCGCGTCTCCAGCTCTTCCTCGTACACCCAGTCCACCTGGCCGTTGAGCACGGAGGCCTTGGGCGCGGGAGCCACCACGTTCATGGGGGTTCCGGGCGTCTTCAACCGAATCACCGCCAGCCCGTGATCGCGGATAAAGGAGATCGATTCGCCGTTGGGCGAGAACTTGGGGTTGTCGCCCGAGGCGGTGCCGGTAAAGCCCACCTCGACGCCGGTGCCGTTGTGCAGGTCGTAGAGCCAGAGGCGGCCGTTGGAGTCGAAGACCAGATGGGCGGAGTCGGGCGCCCACAGGTAGTTGGCCATCTTGTAGCGGTCGCGATGGTCCTGGTCAACCTCGGTATCCTTTGCTCCCGAGAGCGAGGCCAGCTTGGCGCGGCTTACCAGCACGTGCGCCTTGCCGGAAGCGGGCTCCAGATCCACCAGCTCGCCACCGTCCAGATACGTCAGGTGCTTGCCGTCCGGCGACCAGGTAAGTCCGCTGGGAGGGGTCCCGATCAGCGGGCCGTGCGCAAAGATCGCGTCCACAGTGAGCGGCTTGGCGGGCGCCTGGGCGGCCAGGGGAAGGGTTGCCAGCGAAAGGGCGCTTACGGCCGAAAACGTGAGGACGGCTGCACAGTTCAAGATGTCATTCCTCCGGGAAGGGAGCCCGCGGCGCGTTTAAAGGTGCAATTGGAAAGGGCTAGGCTACCTCGAAGAAGTGTAACTCACCGGCTTTCATGGATTGCGCGGCATGGGTCCAGGGTGTATCTTCCGGGTCATGCATTGGGCAACTCCTGAAGAACGGCGCAATCTGGGCCAGGCGCGGCGCAAGCAGGTGGGCCGCCAGCAACACGATCATCTCAACCCCAGGGCGCGGAAGTCGCCCGCGCTCGCTCTGATAGAGCGCTCGATGCGTGGCCGCATTCCCGCGCTCGTCAAGCTCAAGTACCAGTTGATGGCCGCTTCGCCCTTCGGCTACTTTCGCGGCGCGGTAGCGGTGATGGCAGCCGACCTGGCCGTAGTGCCGAATACCGGCATCGTGACCCAACTCTGCGGCGACGCGCATGTGCGCAACCTGGGCGCCTTTGCTGCTCCCGACGGACGGCTGGTCTTTGACATCAACGACTTCGACGAGACCATCCGCGGCCCCTTCGAGTGGGACCTGAAGCGCATGGCGGCTTCGCTGGTGCTGGCCGCACGCGCGTCCGGCCACAAGGAATCCGCAGCCCGCGAAACCGTCGAGACATGCATTGCCAGCTACGCCGCGCAGATGAGGGTCTTTGCCCAGATGGCGAGCATGGAGGTGAGCCGTTCTCAGGTGCACCGTTTGAATGGGGTCCAGCCCATCCACGACGCGCTGGCCAAGGCCGAACGCTCCACCCCACCGCATACGCTGGAACTGCTGACCGAGCCGGAGAGCGACAAGCCGGGAGCGCCGCGCCGGTTCAAGGAGCAAAAACCCACGCTGACCCGCGTGACCGGTGCGCGGGCCGCGGCGGTGCTGGAGTCGCTCGGCCCCTACCGGCAGATGCTGGAGCCGCAGCGGCAACATCTTCTGTCGCTCTATCGCCCGGTGGACGTGGCTTTCAAGGTGGTCGGCACTGGATCGGTGGGTTTGCGCGACTATTGCATCTACTTTGAAGGCAACGGGCCGCAGGACCCTCTGTTTTTGCAGATCAAGGAGGAGCCGGCATCGAGCTATGCGCCTTACTTGCCCGACGCGCAACCGGCTCACCACAACGGCCAGCGCGTGGCCGAGGGCCAGCGCGCCATGCAGGTGCAATCGGACCCGTTTCTGGGCTGGACGCACATGGCGGGCCGCGACTACCTGGTGAGGCAGCTCAACGACCACAAGGGGGCCATTGAACTGGAAGACCTGGCAGGCGGCGGACTGGAGGCCTATGCCCAGGTCTGTGGCGAACTGCTGGCGCGGGGCCATGCCCGCTCCGGCGACCCGCTGGTTCTGGCCGGCTACATTGGCTCCGGGGACGGCTTTGCCCAGGCGCTGGCCAAGTTTGGCTCGGCGTATGCCGACCAGACGGAGAAGGACTGGAAGGAACTGCGCAAGAGTCCCAAGGGCGGGGGCAAGGCCAGGGCAAAGTAACAGGAAAGAACAAGGAGTGGGCATGAATCGCCGCACGTTTACGCAATCTTTGGCTGCCGCCGCCGTGGCCGCCGCCGCGCCTTCGCTTCCAGCCGCTCAGAATGCCGTCATTGCGCAAAGGCTTCCTGCGTTTCCGCTCTCCGTCATGCTGTGGACGGTCTTCAAAGATTTGCCCTTCGAGGAGCGGCTGGCCAAAGTGGCCGAGGCCGGCTACTCGAACGTGGAACTGGTAGGCGAGTACGGCAAGTGGTCCGAAGCCGATTTTGCCCGCGCCGACGCCGCGCGCAAGCGGCTCGGCATCCAGTTCGACGCGACCGCCGGGCTGGCTCACGGCGTCGCCGACCCGGCTGCGCGCGATGCCTTTCTGGCTGAGCTGGGCCAAGCTCTCAAGCCCATGGAAACCCTCGCCTGTCCGGCCATGATCGTGCTTTCCGGCAACGTGGTTCCGGGCCTCAGCCGCGAGGCCCAGCACCAATGCTCCATTGAAACCCTCAAGCGCGCCGCGGCGCTGGTCGAGGGCCGCCAGATCGACGGCCAGCCGGTGCGCCTCCTCCTCGAGTGCATTCATCTCGAAGAAAATCCCAAATACTTTCTCACCTCGGCCAATGAAGCCATCGAGGTTGTGCGCGCCGTCAACCATCCCCAGGTCCAGTTTCTCTACGACATCTTCCACGAGCAGATGACCGCGGGCAACCTGATCGAGAAACTCGACAAGCACATCGACGCCATCGGGTTGATCCACGTGGCCGACGTGCCCGGCCGCCATCAGCCTGGGACCGGCGAGATCAACTACGTGAATATCTTTCGCAAGCTGGCCGCGCTTCACTACCGGCACACGGTGGCGATGGAATTTGAGCCCATCGGCGACCCGGTGGCCGCGCTCCGCCAAGCGAAGGCGATGGCGTGGAACGCCAAGGCGGTTTAGGGCGCAGGCCCATCGGCGTCCCTCTACAATGAAGCCGTATGTCAACCACAGTCCGTTCGCACGCGAAAATCAACCTTGGCCTGTATATCGGAGCGCCGCGCCCCGATGGCTTCCACTCGCTGGCGACCGTTTACCAGACTCTGGAAATCCATGACCTGGTCACGGTCTCGGCCCATCCCGCGGCGGAAACGGCGCTGCGGCTCAGCTCCAACGACAAGCGCGTGCCCACCGACAGCCGCAACACGGCGTGGAAGATGGTGGCGCTGGCGCTGGAGGCGCTGGACCTCTCCGCCGAGGTGGAGATTCACATTGAAAAACGCCTGCCGGTGCAAGGCGGGCTGGGCGCGGGATCGGCCAATGCCGTGGCGGCGTTGGTGGGTCTGGAGGTGGAACTTGGCTTGACCAGTCAGTCGGTCAGCGAGTTGGCGCATTGGCGGCACTGGAGGGCGGGCTGGGGCGCGCTGCGGCTGGAGATTGCCGCCAAAGTGGGTTCCGATGTGCCACTCTTCCTCATTGGCGGCACCGTCCTTGGGCTCGACCGCGGCCAACAGGTCTACCCGCTCCCTGAGATTGAGCCGGTGTGGTGCGTTCTGGCCATGCCCGAAATAGGGGTCTCCACTCCCCAGGCTTTCCGCGACTGGGACGCCCTCGCGGCCGACGAAGGTTTGACCGTGAAGGCCGGGGCGGATAAACTAAATGAGTTGAGCCGCGCCTATGCCAGCGCCTTTGCGGGAGCAATCCCCGAAGGAGGGCAGGGAGTTGGCTCCTCCGGTGTCCTCTCTGAACGTGAAGGGGACCTGGCCGGACCAGAAGAGTCCGCGCTTGTCCGCACCGGGATTACGAGCTGGATTGAGAACGACTTTGAACGCGTCGTTTTTCCCCAGCATCCTTCCCTTCGCGAAATCAAGCGCATTCTTTGGGCTCCCGGCACACCGGAGGCAGCCCTCCATGCTTCGCTGTCCGGGTCCGGTTCGGCGCTCTTCGGGTTGTATCTGGCCCCGAGAGATGCGGAAGCGGCCTGCGCTCGTCTGCGGGCGGCCGGCGTCCGGAGTCTCATGACCCGTACCCTGCCGCGCACCGGCTATTGGCGCGAAATGCTTCTAAATTAAATGGGTTGACAGGCAGCCATCGTGCGAGAAAGACTCGCCAGCGGCTGCTGAAAGTTGGGCGATCGTCTAATGGTAGGACAGTGCCCTTTGGAGGCACTTGTCCAGGTTCGAATCCTGGTCGCCCAGCCATTTTTGAACGTAGACCCGTAAACAGCCAAAGCCAACCAGCTTGGAGGTAGTCGGAGATGGATGTGGAAGCGTTGACGTTGACGAACGAAGAAAAGCAGAAGGAACACGTGGTCGGCACGGCCCGCGATGAAGAAAGCAAGGTGTCCGTGGCAGTTCCGGTTCCGGTTCTGGCCCCGGTGCAGGCTCCAGCGCCGGCGGTGAACGATGCCGCCAAGGCAAAGGAAGTCAAGCCGGGCGGTGAGCGCAAGCGGACCCGCAACCTGAGCGAGGACAAGCGCTTCAAGATCTTCTCGGGCACCGCCAATCGGCCGCTGACCGAGGAAATTGGCCGCTACATCGGCGTCCCCGTGGGAGAAGTCAAGATTCAGCGCTTTGCCGATGGCGAAGTTTATTTCCAACTGCTTGAGAACGTGCGCGGCGTGGATGTGTTTGTGGTGCAGCCCACCTGCTACCCGGTGGATCAGCACCTGGTGGAACTGCTGGTGATGATCGACGCGCTGAAGCGCGCTTCGGCGGCCCGCATCACGGTGGTGGTGCCTTATTACGGCTACGCCCGCCAGGACCGCAAGGACCGGCCCCGCGTGGCCATCAGCGCCAAGCTGATTGCCGACCTGCTCACCACCGCCGGCGCCAACCGCGCCCTCTTCGTCGATCTGCACGCTGCCCAGATTCAGGGCTTCTTCAATATTCCCGTCGACCACCTCTTCGCCAGCCCGGTGCTGGTCAGCTACTTCCGCGAGCTAAACCTGCCCAACCTCATCGTGGTTTCTCCCGATGCGGGCGGCGTGGAGCGGGCCCGCTTCTTCGCCCAGAAAGTGGGAGCGCCGCTGGCCATTGTGGACAAGCGCCGCACCGACATGAACGTCACTGAGGTGATGCACGTGATTGGCGCCGTGGAAGGCAAGACCTGCCTGATCATCGACGACATCATCGACACGGCCGGCACGCTCGTAAAAACCGTGGACGCGCTGTACGCCAATGGGGCCGCGGCCGTCTATGCCGCCGCCAGCCACGCCGTGCTTTCCGGCCCGGCCATTGACCGCATCGCTGCTTCGCGTCTGGAGCAGGTGGTGGTCACCAACACCATTCCGCTGCGCGAGGCGGCCCAGAAACTGCCCAAGATCAAGGTGCTCTCCATCGCCGGCCTGCTGGGCGCGGCCATTGAGAGCATTCACATGGAAACCAGCGTGAGTACGCTGTTTTCCTAAGTGGTCAGTGAACAGTGGTCAGTGGCCAGTGTTCAGCGATCATTTCATTAACCAGTAGCTGGTAGTTGGCAAGGAGTGACAGGGGAGCGGGTTTTTGCTGACCACTGATCACTGACCACTGACCACTGGCTCTTCACAAAGGGAGCGGAGCAATTCAGTTTGCAGCAGCAAGAGCCGGCTGAAAGCTGAAAGCTGTTTTTCCGTGCCCGAAAGAAAGAAACGAGAGAGCAAATGCCTGAAGTACTTGTAGCCAAGCCCCGTGAGGGCAAGTTCACCAAGAATGCCGCTCGCCGCGTCCGCGTCGCGGGCAAGATTCCCGCCGTGCTGTACGGCGCCGGACACGAACCTGTCGCCATCGAGGTGGACCCCAAGCAGATTTCGAAGATCCTCTTTTCGGAGACCGGCCACAACTCGATCTTCGACGTCGAAATCGAAGGCTTGTCCTCGGCCAAGGCCATGATTGTCGACTGGCAGCGCGAGCCGATCAACGATCTGCTCCTCCACGTCGACCTCAAGCGCATTGCTCTGGACAAGACTCTCCGCGTCAAGGTGCGTGTCAAGCTGCTCGGCATTCCGGTGGGCGTCAAGGCCGCCGGCGGCATTCTGGACCAGGTTTTGCGCGAGGTCGAAATCGAGTGCCTGCCCGCGGATATTCCGGGCCACATCGACGTGGACGCCAGCAACCTGGAGCTGTTTGCCTCGTTGCGCGTCAGCGATCTGCCTCACTCGGACAAGATCACATACCTCAATGCCGAGGATGCAACCGTAGCCCACGTCGTCTCCATCCGCGAGGAAGAGGTTGCGGCGCCGGCTGAAGGCGTTGTGGCAGCCACGGATGCGGCGGCTGCAACCGGCGAACCCGAAGTGGCCAAAAAGGGCAAGACCGACGCGGATGCGGCGGCAAAGAAGCCTGAGGCGAAGAAGTAGCTCTTGGAAGAGGCAAGCGTATCCGGTGTGCGGTCCGGCCCCTTTTTGGTGGTGGGGCTGGGCAACCCCGGCTCCGAGTATCTGTGGACTCCGCATAACGCGGGTTTCATGGCCATTGACCGCATCGCCGTGCAAGAGGGCGTTGTGGTCCAGAACCGGCGCTGCCGGGCCGCCACCGCAACCTGCCGCATGGCCGGGCGCGAGGTGATCCTGGCCAAGCCGGAGACGTTCATGAACCTCAGCGGCATGGCTGTGGCTGCTCTGGTAAGGGAATTTGAGGTGGACCCGGCCCGGGACCTGCTCGTGATTTACGACGAGCTGGACCTGACGCTGGGGAGCCTCAAAATCAGGGAGCGCGGTTCGGCTGCCGGGCACAACGGAGCCCGCAGCGTGATCGGCGCTCTGGGCAGCCAGGAGTGGATGCGCCTCCGTATTGGCGTGGGACAGGATTTGCCGCCCGAGGCCATTGTGGCTGGCGGCGGCAGGCGTCCCGGCAAGGACTACCTGCTCTCGCCCCTGCGCAAGGCGGATTTGACGGTGCTGGACGAGGTGTTGGATAGGGTGGCGACCGCTACCCGCCGCATCCTCGAACTGGGACCGGCAGCCGCGATGAACGAGTTCAACCGCCGCGACCGAAATGGCGCTGCGGAAGAGTAACGAAGGCACCAAGCCGCCAAGGCAATTGCATTTGCCGGCGGGCATGGCTGGAGAGCGGGGCTGAACCCTGAGGCTTCAGCGGAAAAGGAAACCGGATGTCCCGTGTGTATGAGGTTATGTTCATTGTTCGGCCCGATGTGGTCGAAGAAGAAGTCGATAAGCTGATCGCCGGCTTTTCCACCACCGTCACCAATGGCGGCGGAATGGTGAAGACCGTCGAGAAGATGGGCCGGCGCAAGCTCGCCTACACCGTGCGCAAGTTCAACGACGGCAACTACGTTCTGCTCACTGTTGAAGCCGACGGCGCGGGCGTATTGGAGCTGGAACGCCGCCTGCGCGTTACCGAGCCGGTCATCAAGTTCATTACCGTGCGCATCGACGAAGAAGAGAAGCGCCTGGCCAAGGTGAAGGCCCTGCGCGGCACGCGCCGCAAGGTCAGCGCGGAGCCCGCCGTTCAGGCTGCTCCGGCGTCCGTTGCCGCTCCTGCCGCGGTTGCCGCTGCTCCTGCCGCTGCTCCTGTAGCTGCCGCACCGGTTGTTGCTGCGCCCGTCGCTGCTGCTCCGGTGGCTGCTGCTGCGCCTGCTGCCGCCGTGGCGGAAGCTGCCGAGCCGGTTCCTGCCGTCTAACCACGGCCGGCAAAAGAATTGCCGCCGCCGGTCCCGATTTTTGGGGACTCCCGGCTCCGGCCCGATCCAGCGTTTCGCGGGCGCTCGCAAGGTCGCTCAAGGAACACAAGAGAGTGAAGAGGAAACACCATGTCTGAAGAGACTCAAGCAAAGGCGCCCGAGACGAGCGCACCCGCACCAGCAGCACCCCAATCCGACTCCCGCTCGGGTTCAGGTTCCGGCTCAGGCTCGAACTCCGGTTCAGGCTCGAGCTCGGGACCCCGCTCCGGCGGCCGTCCTTCCGGTGGCCCTGGCGGCCGCGGCAAGTTTTTCCGTCGCAAGAAGGTTTGCAAGTTCTGCACTGAGAAGATCGACGCCATCCCCTATCGCGATGTCCGTCTGCTGCAGGGCTTCGTGGCCGAGCGCGGCAAGATCGTGCCCCGGCGCCTTACCGGCGTTTGCACCAAGCACCAGCGCCGCCTTACCCGCGCCATCAAGCAGGCCCGGAACATCGCCCTGCTGCCGTTTGCCACTAGGCACTAGATCTCTGACCGCTTGAATTTGTACCAACGATGGGTGCCCCAGGTCCCGATTTTGGGACCTGGGAAAGCACGAACCAGAGGTACAAAATGATGCTGTCAGAGACCTGGAGCGCATCGCCCCGCGCTACGCCGCCGGCCTTTAAGCGGCCTGAAACGTAGCGGCTATCGCCGGCGACGGCAATCCGGATGCCGATCGAGAATTTCGCGCGGTCCCACCGCCCCCGGCCCTCTGCTCCGAAAGGACAAGACGGCTCACCGCCGCGGGACCGACAGAAACATTGGAGAGTTTCACATGGAAGTCATTCTGAAGGAAGACGTAGCCAACCTGGGCCACCGCGGAGATGTCGTCAAGGTGGCCGATGGCTACGGCCGCAATTTCCTGCTGCCCCGCAAGCTGGCAATGCAGGCTACCCTGGCCAACAAGGCCGTCGTCGAGCAGATGAAGACCGCCGCAGCCCGCCGCTCCGCCACGGAGAAGGCACAGGCTGAGGAGTTGGTTGCCAAGCTCGATCCCATCGTGCTCAGCTTTACCCGCAAGTCGGGCGAGGGTGGTCACCTCTTCGGTTCCGTCACCTCGGCCGATATTGCCGCCGCGCTCGAAACCAAGGGCTTTGAAATTGATCGCCGTAAGATCCAGGCCGAAGAGCCCCTCAAGACCGTGGGCGACTTCAGCGTGGCCATCAAGCTCTACCGCGAAGTCACGGCGCACGTGACGGTCAAGGTTGTGGCCGAAGCCGTCGAGGAAGTTGCAGCTGAAGCTACCGCTGAAGTTGCTGACGCCGAGCCAGTTGCCGCTGCCGAACCTGCCGTAACCGAGTAGTTTCGTCTCGGCGTTCTCTCACCCCGCCTCCCGGTTCGCCGGGGGGCGAAAGGTGTTTCTGTTTGTCCCGACCTCCCTCCGGCCTGCGGAGATGGAGGTCGTTTTCATTTGCGCAAAATTAAGCTCCATGAGCGCATGATGTTCTTAGTCGGGAAGTAGGGCCGGTCTCCAGGCCGGCTGTACTGGCGGCGTCAGAGCGAGGAAGATTTCCCGAGCGCTGTCATCAGGAGCTAGTGTCCTGTACCAAAAATTCCTGACATAATTGTCGCTGTCATTCTGAGCGAACGGGGCCCCGAACGTTTTTCAGTTCGGGGGTGGTGAGTGAAGAATCTGCTTTTATATCTCCTGATTCTTGGTAAGAAATTCTGGGACAGGACACTAGAGCAAATTCGCAGTTGGTGTAGAGTGGTTTTGAGAAGGCACGGCTTCAGCCGTGCCGCAAAAGCCACAAAATCAGCGGGGCTTTAGAAGCCCCTGAGGGAATTCTTCTTCCTCTATATCATCAGGAAAAATGCTCTAAGCGAAGGATCTGCATTTGCTTTTCCACCGCTCCGTATCTACCCGATAAGTCCAGATCAATAGCCCCGGACAGTACCCCTGGGAAGGGCCTTTTCTGATGTCGATTTCGTGCAAAAAACCAGCCGAAATCGTCGTTTACCCCACCCCCCCTATAGTGATATGATCACTTCCCCAACGATAAAATCATCATAAGAATCTTAGAATGAACACTATACAAAAATACATAGTTAACTGGCTAGTAACCAGAAACCCCCGATTTTGGCCTGTTTTGGTCGTTTTTCGCCCTTTTTGAGCCAAAAACGCCCCAAATCGGTGCCAAAATGCGCCCATTCTTGCCTCTCCGCTGAGGACCATTCAGCTTCGGGACCGAGCCAACTCTGGTCTCTTGTCAGAGGAGCAGAATGCGGACCAGCGAGCCGGCTTCCAGGCTGTGCGCGTCTTCGGGAACCACCAGGAAGCAGTTGGAGCGGGCCAGGGCGGACAGGTCGCCGGAGCCGTGCCAGGGCACGAAGGAAACCTGCGGCGGCTGATCCGCCGATGCGCCGAAGTTGCAATACGCCGGCAGAAAGCGCGTAAGTCCAGACTTGGAGTGCCGTTCGACGGGCGGGGCGAGCCGTGCCAGGGCGAAGCGCGGAAAATTCTCCCAATTGCCGGCCAAGGCCGCCAGCACCGGAGCCGCAAAGAGCAGAAAGGTGACCGCCGAGGAGACGGGATTGCCGGGAAGTCCGAAGAACGGCAGAGCTTGCGAGCCGTCCGCGCGGGCCAGTTCGCCGAAGACCGTGGGTTTGCCCGGCTGCATGCGCACGCCGGTGAAGTGAAAACGGGCTCCGAGACGGGCGAGAGCGGGTTCCACCAGGTCGAATTTGCCCGCCGAGACGCCGCCGGAAATCAGCAGCAGATCGGCCGTCGCGGCCTGGACAAGGGCGGCGTCGAGGGACGCGGCGTTGTCGGCTGCGGTGGGAAGAACCCAGGGCTCGCCCCCTGCCGCGGCCACCATGGCCGCCAGCATCGGCGCGTTGGAGTTGCGAATCTGGCCGGGAGTGGGCGAACTGGCGACGGAGACCAGTTCGTCTCCGGTCGAGAGAATGGCCACGCGCGGCCGCACAAAGACCTCGACGGCGGCATAACCGCAAGCTGCGGCCAGGGCGATTTGCCCAAACCGGATCGGCGTTCCGGCAGCCATCAGTTCGTCCCCTTGGCGGCCCTGCGCGCCCTGGGCAACGATGTTCTCCCCCGGCTTGACGGTGCGGGGCGGAAGCAGGCGAACGGTTCCGCCGCCCGCTTCCACGTGCTCCAGCATCAGCACGGCGTCGGCTCCTGAAGGAACCGGGGCCCCGGTCATGATCTCCCAGGCAGTTCCAGCCTGGAGCGGCCCGGAGGGGATGGCGCCGGCGCGGGTGGCCCCGGCTATGGCCAGCGGCATGTGGGCGGAAGCTTCCGCGGCGCGGCAGGCAAAGCCGTCCCGGGTGGAGCGCGGGAAGGGTGGCTGGTCGCGGTCGGCGACCAAAGGCTGGGCCAGGATGCGCCCTGCGGCAAGGGCCAGCTCCACCGAGGGGTGAATCGATCCCGGTTTGACGGCGTAAGCGGCAACCAGTTCCGCGGCTTCTTCGTAGCTGGGCAGTTCGGTGTGCATGGGATGGATTGTAGCGTTTCGACAGCACTGCATGGGGAGGGAGCAGAAGACAAAAAAGGGCGCTCCCGGCTGGCGGGAACGCCCTTGATGAATCCAACCGCGAAACCGGCTTACTTCTTCTTCTTGTCAGCCTTGTAGCCGCTATCGACCTTCTGCGTGGACTGGGCCAGAATGCCCTTGGCGTCGGCAGCAAAGAGGCCGCTGGGCGCGAGTTCCAGATACTTCTGGTAGGCCTCGGCGCAGCCTTCAGGCAGAACGTACCTGCCCGAAGCGTCGACGGTGGCCTTCACGATCAGCCCCTGGCCCTTCAGGTAGTAGAGAATGGCCTGGGTCGGATCGACCTTGATCGCCTCGTCGGCGGCGGCCACCTGGGCGTCCGCATTGCCGACCTTGGAGAAGATCACGGCTTCGTTCTTCAGGTAGAAGCCAGCCTGCGTCGGGTTGACCTTGGCGGCTGCGTCATAAGCAGCATTGGCCTCGGGAACCTTTCCGGCGCGCGCGTAGATCTCGCCCAGACCCGCATCGGCCGCGCCCTGAATCCCGATGTTCGGCTTCTTGGCAACGGCTTCGAGTTCAAGAACCTTCTTGAAGGTCGGCTCTGCCTCGTCGTACTTCGCCAGGCCGATCTGTCCCAGCCCGAGCTGCGCCCAAAGAACCGAAGCATCCGGCTTGGCCGCCGAGTCCTTGAGCATCAGGGTCTCGATATCGGTGTATTTTGCCTTCTTGATTTCGGCTTCCTTGGCGTCGATGTCCGTCTTTGAGGCCGTGGCGCCCAGCGTCTGGATCGCGGTCTGGCGTGCGCTGTCGGCATCCTTGATGTCCTGGCCCACCGTGCGCAGATCGGCGTTCAGATTCTTGATGATTTCGTTGGCTTGCAGAGCCACGGCATTGTGCTTCCTGAGCTCTTCCAGTTGCTTCTTCTGGTCCTCAGGCATCTTGTCGATGAATTCCTTGCGGGACATATCGTCATCCGCAGCCACGTCCTGGCCAAGCACAACCTTGACTCCCTCGATGAGGTCGACCATCTTGTCAGGAGGCGTATCGGTCTGGCGGAAGATCAGAGCATAGGCGCCGGGAGCCGCTTCGCCCTGATAGTCGCCGGTCGAGGTGACCTGGAAGGTGTACTTCGAGGTGTGGCCGCCGTCGGTAGTTAGGCTGATCGTGCCGTTGGTCTGGGCTGACCCAACTGGATTGGTCACGTGGCCGTGGATCTTGCCCGTGGTCGAGGGCGTGGTCGTGGGCGCGGGCGTTTGTGCAAGCATGGGCATGAGTGCGAATGCCAACAAGCCCAGCCAAAGTGAAATAGTGCGTTTCATGTTCTTCTCCTTGGGAGCGGCGCGAACGAGGCGGCCCGCGAGCTCAATAAATCGTATGTACCGGACCGCACGCTGGTCAGCGCCAACTGTGTTTCCCCAACGGGCGTGTCCGTGCAGCCAAAAGCCTTGTGTCGCGGAATCCCCGTGATCGACACACACAGCCCCCGCACGGAAGCCGACAATCGGACCGCAACTCTACGCAGGACTCAAGTTAAATCCAAACGACTGCCGAATACAAGGGCACAGGACAGGATCTGCGCTGCGCACCACGGTACGAACGGCCATTCACGCCGCTTCGGATGGAGTCTTGAATCCGGCCGCAGTTTGCTACCTGCCTGCCGTCAGGAGTCGCGCTGGTTCACACCACGATATTCCTTTCTATATCGTATTGCCCCCGGAGAGCGGCCGTTTGTGGCCCCGGTCACACACGCGAGTGGTTTCGCAATCCTTGCCGCCGCTGGGAACGCGGCCTGGCAAAGGCGCGCGCAGTGTGGAACCACTTAAAATAGGAGAATGGCAACCACGATTCGACCCGCCACCCGCGCGGATGTTCCACAGATTCTGGCCTTTATTCGCGCCCTCGCCGCCTATGAGCGCGAACCGGAGGCGGTTACGGCCACGGAAGCGGACCTGGAGCGGGACGGCTTTGGGCCGAATCCCTTTTACTCCTGTCTGATCGCCGAGCACAACGGCCGCGCCGCCGGCTTTGCCTTCTACTTTTTCAACTATTCCACGTGGATGGGACGCCCTGGGCTCTACCTCGAGGACCTCTTCGTTGAACCGGAGTTCCGCGGCCTGGGCATCGGCAAGGCCCTGCTCCAGCAGGTCGCTGCCATTGCCAGCCTGAAGGGTTGCCCGCGCCTGCAATGGGAAGTTCTGGACTGGAACACCCCGGCCATCGAGTTCTACCGCGCCATGGGAGCCGAGTTCCTGGACGAGTGGCGGAATGTGCGCGTCTCGGGTGCGGCCCTGGAACGCCTGGCTGAGGTTGCAGAAACGGCCCAGACCGCGAGCCTGCCGGAGGCCGCACGATGAAGAAGATTCGCGTGATTGGCGGCGGACTAGCCGGCCCGGAGGCTGCACTGACCGCGGCGCGGCTGGGCTGCGAAGTGGACCTCTACGAGATGCGCGCCGTGGTGGACGGAAAGCCGCGCCTCACCCCGGCGCACCAGACGACGGACTTCGGCGAACTGGTCTGCTCGAATTCGCTCAAGAGCGAGTCGCCCAACACGGCGCCCTGGCTCCTGAAGCAGGAGATGCGCCGGGCAGGCTCCGCGCTGTTGCGCATGGCCGATGAAACCGCCGTGCCGGCCGGCCACGCGCTGGCCGTGGACCGCACCGAGTTCTCCAGGCTCATCAATGAGGCAATTGCCGCAGAAACCCGGATTCGCGTCATTCGCGAAGAGGTTACCCATCTGGACCCGGCCAATGAGCCGGATTACGCGCTCACCATTCTGGCCACCGGCCCCCTCACCTCCGACCCGCTGAGCCAGCAGATCGAGCGCATCACCGGCTCCGGCCGCCTGGCCTTCTACGACTCGATTTCGCCCATCGTCGAAGCCGACTCCATCGACATGGAGCGCGTGTACTTTGCCGCCCGCTGGGACAAGGGAACCGCCGACTACATCAACTGCCCCATGGACCGTGAGGAGTTCGACCGCTTTCTGGACGCCCTGCTTGAAGCCGAGCCGGCAGAAGTCCGGGAGTGGGAGAAGCTGGACTACTTCGAGGGCTGCCTGCCCATCGAAGTGCTGGCCCGCCGCGGCCGCGACACCCTGCGTTTTGGCCCCATGAAGCCCGTGGGCCTGCGCGACCCCCGCACCGGCCGCACCCCCTGGGCCGTGGTGCAGCTCCGCAAGGAAAATCTGCGCGCCGACAGCTACAACCTGGTCGGCTTCCAGAATCACCTCAAGTTCGGCGACCAGGCTCGGGTCCTGCGCCTGATTCCGGGCCTGGAAAACGCCCGTTTCCTGCGCTACGGCCAGATCCATCGCAACACCTATATTCAGGCGCCCCTTCTGCTGGACGAAACTCTCCGGCTCAAAACAGAACCCCGGCTCATGTTTGGCGGGCAGCTTTCCGGGGTCGAGGGCTACACCGAGTCCATCGCCACCGGACTGCTGGCGGGCCTCTACGCAGCCCGGCTGGCGCATGGCGAAGAGCCTGTGCCCATTCCGCGCGCGACGGCTCTCGGCTCGCTGGTGCATTACATCACCCACGCCGACCCCAAGCGCTTTCAACCCGCCAACGTCACCTTCGACCTGCTGGAGCCGCTTGAAGAAGAGTTGCGCAAGACGGTGCGCGACAAAAAGGAGCGCCATCGCATCCAGTGCGAGCGTTCTTTGGCCGCCTTCGATGCCTGGTGGGCAGAGGCTGGAGACAAAGTCGTTGACTTGCGCCCTGCACCAAGTCTCTGACCCCTTGAAGTTGTATCCATGCTGGGTGCCCCAGGTCTCGGGGTCCCCGGCGACAGGTCTTCGTCGCTGGGGTGAGGATTCGATTTTGAGACCTGGGAAACCACAGACTCGACACCACGGATTCAACGGTACGAAACCACCCGGTCAGAGACCCGGCGTTTTTACTGTGGGCTGCGAAAGGTATATCCGGGACCGGGATCCGCGTGCTAGAGTGTTTGCCCCATAGGGGGAAAGGCAATGCGCAAAGCGATCCGGCTTTTTGTGATTTGCGCCCTGATCCTGCTGCCGGGAATCTCGGTGGCCGTGGAGCGCTTCGACGGCAATTGGTCCACCAAGCTGACCTGTCCCGCAAAGGGAAGCACCGAGGGTTATACATGGCGGATTCCCAGCGTCATCCAGAACAGCAACTTCCGCGGAGAGCACGGCACGGCCGGCGAACCCGGCTACCTGCTGATCGAGGGCAAGATCGCGGAGAATGGCAGCGCCAAGCTGGCGGCCACAGGTATCGTTGCATCCCGGAAATATGCCCGCGGCGTCTTCGCGGCCAAGGGCGAGGACTATAGCTACAACATCAAGGCCCAGTTCAAAGAGACCGAGGGCACAGGAACCCGCGACGAAGGACTGGGAATCGTAGGCCGCCCCTGCACCTTCGAGTTTGTAAAGCAGCAGGCCACCGACCAGGTCAGTGGACATTAAAAACGGGTCTTTTTTCTCCCCCTGGAAAACACGCTTTCACCCGCGCCAGTCGCGGCGGCGGCACACTTTCAAAAAAATCCGTTTCCGGGTGCATTTTTTCTTCGTGCAGGGGGCAAAAGTTGTTAGATTCACATTGATGCAATTTGCCCTCAAACCGGCCCGGCGAAAGATGCGTTTTTTGCCGCTGATTGCCGCCACCTACTTCATGGTGTCGGGCGGTCCGTACGGGATTGAGGACATTCTGGGCGGAGCCGGTTTTGCCCGCGCCCTTGTGATTCTGCTGGTGCTGCCGTTTCTGTGGTGCCTGCCCACGGCGCTGATGATCGGCGAACTGGCCGCGGCCCTGCCTGCCGAAGGCGGCTTCTACGCCTGGGTGCGGCGCGCGCTGGGTCCCTTCTGGGGCTACCAGGAAGGCTGGCTCTCACTCTCCGCCAGCATCTTCGACATGGCCATCTACCCGGCGCTCTTTGTGCTCTACCTGGGCAAGTTCGCCCCTGGGCTTACCGCCGGCTGGAGCAGCTACGGCTGGTCGCTGGCCGTGGTGGTGCTTTGTTGCCTGTGGAACCTGCGCGGCGCGCCAGCGGTAGGCGACGGCTCTGTCGGTCTGTTCGTGCTGCTGCTTGCGCCTTTTGCGGTCTTCGTCGTTCTCGGGCTTTGGCATGGATTCACGCTGCACCCCGCGGTGCAATGGAGCCAGCCCGCCTCGGAGTCCGCGCTCTCCACCGCGATACTCGTCGCCATGTGGAATTACATGGGCTGGGACAATGCCTCCACCGTGGCGCAGGAGGTCGAAAATCCGCAGCGCAATTATCCGCGCGCAATGATCGCCGCCACCGTCCTGGTCGCAGTCACTTACATCCTGCCGCTGGCCGCCATCGCCATGAGCGGCCTCTCCGTAGACAGCTTCGCCACCGGCGACTGGATGACCGCGGCGCGCACCATCGGTGGGCCCCTGCTGGGGATCGCGGTGGTCGTCGGGGGCGCCATTACCGGTATCGGCATGTTCAACGCCCTGGTGATGAGCTACACCCGCCTGCCCATGGCCATGGCCGAGGACGGCATGTTGCCGAGAGTGGTGGCCAGGCGCAACAGCCGCGGCGTGCCCTGGGTCTCCGTGCTGCTCTGCGGGCTGGCCTGGGCCATGGCCCTCAAGCTGCCCTTCGAGCGGCTCATCTCCATCGACCTGATTCTCTACGGTTCGAGCCTGATGCTGGAGTTTGTCGCCCTGATTGTGCTGCGTCTCCGCGAGCCCAACCTGGTACGGCCCTTCAAGGCCGGCAACCTGGCCTTTGCCTGCTCGCTCGCCGTCGGTCCGGCCGCGCTGATCGCCTTCGCGCTCTACGCCTCGCGCGACGAGAAGCTGATGGGCTCGACCTCGGCGCTGCTCTTCGCGGTCGTCGTGGCGCTGCTCGGGCCGTTGTTCTACTGGCTCTTCGCGGCTTCCAGGGTGCGCCGCCGCCTCGCCGCCGCCCAGGCCGCCGACTGACGCATTCTTCTTCCTGGCGAAATGCCCTTGCTTTTGGTATGGTCCCTCTGAAGTTCATATCAAAAATGAATTGTCATCCTGAGCGAAGTTTGGCGCGCTTTTTGCGCCAAACGAAGTCGAAGGACCCGCGGTTGCTCTTCAACGAACTTCCGACTTCCCACACTTAGTGTCTTGTCCCAAAAATTCCTGACAAAATTACCGCTGTCATTCTGAGCGAACGGGGCCCCAAACGCTTTCCAGTTCGGGGGTGGTGAGCGAAGAATCTGCTTGTGTTTCTCCTGATTTCTGGTAAGAACTTCTGGGACAACGCTCTAGCTCGTTCTTGCTCAACCCCTCCCGGAAACGCCCGCAAACAGCGTAGAATTTTCACCATTGCGGCGTCTGCCGCCGGTTCTGTTACATGCCTCTAGATTCTCCAAGCCCGAGGCGGAGCGCATGGATTGTCCTCGCCATGCTTGCCATGATCGCGGGCCCTGCGGGCATCACTCTGCACACCGTGCATGTGCCTGCGGTCATTGAAATCTCCAGTGCCAATCCCACCCCGTATGGCTACAGTTGGAGCCTGCTGTTATTTGTGGTCCCGGTGGCAGTCATCGGGGGGTGTTTTCTGCCCCGCGAAGCGGTGCGGATTCCGCGGCGCGCCTTCTGGCGGACGCTATGGATTCTGGTGCCTGTCGGCTGCGGTCTTGATTTCTTCTTCGCCAACCGCTTCTTCGTCTATCCCAACGCCGGAGCAACTGTGGGAATCGGCGCTCCCGCCATCGGCGGCCCCGTTCCCGTCGAGGAATATGTCTTCTACTTCACCGGGTTCCTCGCGGTCCTTCTGATCTATGTGTGGCTGGGCGAGTACTGGCTGGCGGCCTACAACGTGCGGGACTACCCCGGCGAAGCCTGGCAGATTCGCCGCCTGCTCCGGTTTCACCCCGCTTCCCTGCTGGCCGGACTGGCGTTGATCGCCGCGGCCATTCTGTATAAGAAGCTGCGCTCGCCGTCACCGGAGGGTTTCCCCGGCTACTTCACCGTGCTCATCGTCGGCGGCATGATCCCTTCGGCCAGCCTTTTTCCCACTGCCCGCCGGTTCATCAATTGGCGGGCTTTCAGCCTGACACTCTTCATGATTCTGCTGGTCAGCATGTTCTGGGAGGCAACCCTGGCCGTGCCCTACGGCTGGTGGGGTTACCAGCAGCGGGAGATGATGGGCCTGTTGATCGGAGCCTGGGCGGGACTGCCGATTGAGGCCGTCGCGGTGTGGATCGCCGTCACCTACGGGACCACCATCGTTTATGAAACGTTGAAGGTCTGGCAGGCCTCGGGCAAGTCCGCCCGGCGCGCATTTCTTGGCGGCGCAGAGGAGCCCGGCGCCGATCGTGATGTGAGATCTCCTCCCGCTCCGTAGTTACCGCGGCACTGTCGGCTTTTGCGCATCGGCTGGGGGCTCCATGTGGTCGTGCATATGCTCTTCCTTGGGAGCGACCCAGGGCTCCGGTTCCTGGTGTCCGCGATGGCAGGTGCCGCAGGTGACCGGGGCGCCGGAGCTGTTCACCATGGACACGTAATTCTGATTGATGTCCAGGGTCATCTTGTACATCAGACGGGCGTCGGCCTTCTCCGGGCGGGAGTCGTCGGCAAAGTTGAGGCGCGGACGGCCATTGGGGCCGATGTTGTTGGGGTCGGCGGTGTGGCAGGTGTTGCAATGCACACCCAGACCGGCTTCCCACTGCTCCATGATCTCGTGCACCTGGTCGCCGGTCAGGTCTTTGGGCAGCACTTTCAGATTGGTCGGGGCGGGTTGGTGGTGCTCGTGATTCTCGGGTGGAGGCCCCCCGGCGGCGGGCTGCTGCGGCGGAACGGCTTGCGGCGCCTGCGCCACCGTGACGGCGGCGAAGAGGGCAGCAGTGAGCAGAGCCAGGGCGGACAAGGACAAAGGGGAAGGTTTCAAGCTGGAAATCTCCTGAGAAGCCGGGATGCTTGTGCAGATAGACGGAATCTTACCGAATCGGGTTTCAAATCTGCTTGAGGAATCTCTAAATAAGGAATCGCTGTGTTCAAAGTGCGCGGCTTCGCAGCCTCTGAAGCCCGCGTTTTTCGCAAGACTACCGCATCTTCCTGGGGCCGGAGACGAATGGGTTTCCCGGTACGGCGAAGCGCAGGGGCCAGTCCACAGCCTCGTGGATGCCGATGCGCGGCGTGACCAGTGGCTCCGGAACGGGGTGGCCGTCGTCGCGAAGCTGGAGCGGCGAGCCTGGGTCCAGCAGGTCCAGCCCGTTGTGGGCCAGCCGGGTGAGCCCAAGCGCCTGGCAAAGGCGGCTGGGCCCGGCGGTGAGCTGACGAGGCGTGGCGCCCGGCTCCAGTCCCCGGTTCGCGGCCATAAGGTCGTTCCCAAGCACCGGCTCCAGCGCGCGCAGCAGCACGCAGCCTGCCAGCCCATCGGCTTCGCAACTGATGTTCATGCAGAAATAGCGGCCGTAGATGGTGTAGACATACGCGTAGCCTGCCGGGCCAAAGAGAACCCGGCTGCGCGGCGTGGGGCCGCGGTAGGAGTGGGCTGCCGGGTCGGGCGGTTGGTTGTGGGGGCCCAGGTAGGCCTCCACCTCGACAATCCGCCCGGCCACCAGCCCGGAAGCCGAAAAGTGCGTGAGCACCTTGCCCAACAGGCGCGGGGCCACCTGCTCCGGCGGCGCCTCAAAAAAGGCGCGGGGAAGCAGGCGGCCGGGAGGCGCCAGCCGCTCTACTTGTGTGCTTTCTTCCATTGTTCGAGCAGGGCAAGCACTTCTTCGGCGTGGCCCGCGGGCGTAACTTTGGGGAAGATGTGCAGCAGCGTCTGGTCCGGGCCGATCACAAAGGTGGTCCGCTCGATGCCCCAGACTTTCTTGCCATACATGTTCTTTTCCTTCAGCACGCCAAACTGATTGCATACTTTCTCGTCTACATCAGCAAGGAGCGTGTAGGGCAGGCTGTATTTGGCGCGGAACTTGGCTTGGGCCTTGGGTGTGTCGCGGGAGATGCCCAGCACCACGGCCCCCGCCTTCTGCAACTTGGTGAAGGTATCGCGGAAGCCGCAGGCCTCGATCGTGCAGCCAGGCGTGTCCGCTCTGGGATAAAAGAAGAGAATCACCGGCTTTCCGGCATAATCGGAGAGGCGGGCGGTTTTGTCTTCGTCGGTTTGCAGAGTGAAATCGGCGACTTTCTCGTTCAGTTCCATGGGGAAATACCTCGTATGGTGGATAGAAGGCGCACGGTGTTCAACCAGTTCGATTATTCCCGACTCGGGCGGCAAATGTCATTGCGTGGCCGTTGGTTTTTGCGGAGGGGGCTTTGCGCGCTGGCTGTCGCAGGGCTGTGGACGGCGCTGCCGGGCTGGGCTCAATACTCCGGGCAGGTCACCAAGTCCAGCAAGGATCAGCCCGTGCTGCGCGCTGTTTCCGTGCTGGAGTGGACCGGCGACGTGGCCAATCCCAAGGCCTGCCGGCTGGTTCCGGTGGCCGTTCTGGATCGCGGCGAACTCCAGGACGGGGGCATCTATCTGGCCCGTCCCGAGCCGCTGGCGATTGCCGGCCAGGTGGAGTACGAACTGGAGCAGAACGGCAAGCCGATGGGCCTCTTTGACATCAGGAACACAGGCCAGGAACAGGGCTCCTGGGTCGCCTATGGGGCGTGGAAGCCGCTGGTAGTCCCCAAGGCCAAGCCCTCGATGGACGAGGTGGCGCGGTCCAAAATCGAGGATGAGGACAGCGACCGGCCTGTACTGCACCGCAAGAAGCACGCTGGCGATGCGCCCGCGCAGGGCCAGGGCGGAAGCACGGACTCGGGTTCCAGCGCTCCTGCTCCGGCCAGCGATCCCGACCGGCCCACGTTGCACAAAAAGGACTCATCCAGCGATACCGGCGATGCGGGCGCCAATCCGACCGCTAGCTCCAATCCCGGCTCCAGCCCCGCTCCCGACTCCGACCGCCCGACCTTGCACAAGAAAGATTCGAGTGACACCTCCGCCGCCAGTGCTCCGGCCGGCGATCCCGACCGCCCCACGATCAAAAAGAGCAAGAAGAAGCAGCCGGAAGACGTGGGCCACGTGGACTCCATGCCCGATCTCACCGATCCCGACCGCCCGCGGCTGAAGCGCGGCAAGTCCACCGGCAACGGAGCTGAGGTGCTTCCCAGCCTGCTGGGACTTCCGCCGGACATGCAGCAGGCCGTGGCTGTTTCCGACGCCAGGACTCGTTCCGAGCACCAGTGGACCTATAGCTGGGCCAACCCTGCGGACGAGGCCAAAATGAAGGCGTCCCTCGAAGAGATGGCGCGTACTGCCCTGGGCCTGGCTCCTCCGCCTGCACCTTCAGCTTCCGCGCCCAAGCGGGTGGGGACCCGGAAGGCAGCCAAGCCCGCGCTTGCCCCTGTGCCTCCGCCGCCCGCACCCCTCGTCGACGAGCAGTTCCGCGTCTTTCAGCTGGCTTACGGCTCCGGCGCCACGCTCGTGCTTTCGGCGCACACCGATGGCCCCCTGCCCCAGCAGAAGTTCGTCACCCTGGTGGCGCAGCCTGACCTTTACGGCAATGTGCTGCTTTTGGTGAAGAGTGTGGCCGACGGCGCTCATCTGGACGAAACGCCGCGCATGAGGCTGGTGGACGCCGTCGATGCCTTGGCCGACAACCGTGGCGAGCTGCTCTTTGAGCTGCGCGGCGCAACCCAACGGCAGTTTGCCCTCTATCGCATCCTCCGCGGCCAGGCCGAGAAGCTCTTCGTGACCGGCGGCGGGGAGTTCGGCACGGAAACCAGAAACTGAAGACAGATATCAGGGATCGGGGATCAGTTCTGGAGCTAACCCTCGAAAAGTGAGCGATATTGCTCGTTCCGGGGGAGAATACTCCACTTTTCGTGAAAAACAAGTTGGAGTTTAATGTGATGCCGGTCACATTTCCGGTAGGATAAAATCTGAGCGTGGGCGCTTCGCCACTCTCCGAGGATCTTCCCCAAGTATGGCCTTTGCTGCAATCGCCCCTTTCCCCGAGTCCCCAACCGACAACCCCATCGAACAGGTTCCGCCCGCCCGAGACTCTTCCGCCCCGGTTCACGCGCTTCCCGCGCGGCTTGAGATTAGTATGGGCCGCGCCGCAACCGTGAGCGAGGGCGTCAATTGGCTCACCCTGGTGGTGATCGCGCTCTTCCATGTGGGCGCGCTGGCGGCCTTCTTCTTCTTCTCCTGGCAGCGGCTGGTGGTGATGTTGGCGCTCTACGTGCTGGCCATCAACGTGGGCATCGGGATGTGCTATCACCGGCTGCTGACCCACCGCGGCTACCAGGTGCCCAAGTGGCTGGAATACGTCATGGCCATCTGCGCCACGCTGGCTCTCGAAGGCGGACCCATGTTCTGGGTTTCCACCCACCGGGTGCATCACCAGCTCAGCGACCAGCCCGGCGACCCGCACTCGCCCCGCGAAGGCGGATGGTGGGCGCATACCGGCTGGCTGCTCTTTGGCAATGCCATGCACGCGCAGTCGGAAACGCTCAACCGCTATTCGCCCGACCTGGGCCGCGACCGCTTCCACGTCTGGCTCAGCAAGTATCACTGGATTCCCCTGGTCGCCAGCGGCGTGGTTCTCTTCGGCCTGGGCTGGCTCACCGGCGGGGTGAAGAACGCCGTCGGGATGCTGCTCTGGGGCGCATTCCTGCGCGTTACCCTCGGCCTGCACGCCACCTGGCTGGTCAACTCGGCCACCCACCTCTGGGGCACCCGGCGCTTCAAAACCCGCGACGACTCGCGCAACAACTGGTGGGTGGCGCTGGTCAGCGGCGGCGAGGGCTGGCACAACAACCACCACGCCAATCCCGTCTCGGCCCGCCATGGCCTGGCCTGGTATGAGATCGACCCCAACTACATCGGCATCTGGCTGCTGGCCCATTTGGGCCTGGCGCGCAAGGTGCAGGTCACCAAGCTGGAGCGCAAGCATCCCCGGCCGGCTGAAGTCCGAAACGCATCCTAGCGGCTCAGCCTGGCTCGCACCCACAGCACGCCGAAGACCGGCAAAGCGATAACCAGCACCAGCACTCCGGCCGGAAAGCCGACGTAGAGATAGCTGTCGGCGTAGTTCACCGTGTGGCCTCCCCCCAGGTTCCACGCCAGCAGCGCAAAGATGGCAATCGCGGTCGAAGCAAAAAACGTGAAGAAGGCCGCGGCAAAGGCCAGCAGCAGGCTGGTGAAGAATCCGAACCCCTTGAGCGGGAAGCCGAAGAGGGTTCCCCCGGCGGGGCGGCCGGTTGGGGCGGTCTGCGTCATCTTTCGAGCCTCCGTAGTCTAGAATACAGTGGTTATGACGAGCGGCACACAGGTCGAGCTTTGGCATGCGGAGAAGGTGGCCACCCAGGTCACCGTCGCGCAGGCCCCGAATGGAATCCACTATGCAGCGTGGGGCGAGACGCGCATCTCCGAGACGGATCTGGAGCGTCTTGTCGGCGCCGTGCCGGCCTCCCTCTCGGCCGCCCTGGCCAACCGCGCCTATTACTTTGTCCCCCTGGCCATTGCCGATACCGGCGAGGTCCTGATCGCGCCCAACTACACCGTCGATCTGGGCGACCGCGCCATCTGCCACCGCAACACCACCTTCGGCACCACGGAGGCGGTGTTTCTTTCCACCCGCCTGGTGGAAGACCGTTTCGGCCTGGCCTTCGAGTTCTTCATCAACGTGGCCCACAACTTTGTTGAGGCCACCGGCGTGCCTGAGAGCTTTTCCTCGCTCATCTGGTCGCAGGCCGAGGCCCAGGTCCACGGCGAAACCAGCCAGGACGCATGGGAGACCCGCCGCCGCGCGCAAGATAGCCGCAACAACCAGAAGCCGATCGACGAGCGCACGCGCAGCACCTACTTCGAGTCGGCCTTCTCCGACGCCCTGGCAATCTACATGCTGGCCCTGGCCGTGGACTTCGACTATCACGACCTGCGCGAGCGCGAGTATCCTTTGCTGGCCGCCCCGTCCCTGGCCGAGCGCCTGCGCCACATCGCCGGCCTCTTCCCCGCCAACACCGGCTACGAGTTCCAGATCCTCTATCGCCGCAAGGGATAACTGCCAGCCAAAGTTCAGGTTCGAAAGGACTGTTGCCATGAGGAAAATGGCTCTTTCGCTTTGCGCTGCGTTTTTCGCTTCCTTCTGCCTTCCCCTCGCTGCCGTTGCGCAAACGCTGCCCAGCGAAGCCGCCATTGACGCCAAAGTTGCCAAAATCATGACCCAAACCCACGCCAACGGCATGGCTGTTGCGGTCGTCGATCGCGGCAAGGTCGGCCAGGTCCATGCGTACGGCATCCGCAATGTCAAGGGAGATCCGCTGACCACGGAGACTGTCATGTATGGCGCATCCATCACCAAGACAGTCTTTGCCTACACCGTCATGCAACTGGTGGATCAAGGCAAGCTCAACCTCGACACACCCATCAAGGACGACCTGGACATGCCGCTGCCGAGTTATGGTCCCGATCCGGTCTTCCCGGACAAATACGGGCCCTACAAGGATCTGGCCGCAGACCCGCGCTGGGAAAAGATCACGCCGCGCATGTGCTTGACCCATTCAACCGGATTCAGCAACTTCTGGTTCATCGAGCCGGACCAGAAGCTGCACATCCATTTCGATCCCGGCGCCAGCTTCAGCTACTCCGGCGAGGGCTTTATCCTGCTGCAGTTCGCCATCGAACACGGCCGCAAAGCGCAAGGTCTCGGGCTCGACGTGGGCGACCTCACCAAGGCCAACTTCGACCGCCTGGGCATGACCCGCACCAGCATGGTGTGGCGCAACGGTTCAGACCCCAATGTGGCCGATGGATGGAACGATCAGGGCCAGCCGCAGCCACACGACAAGCGCAGCAAGGTCCGCGCAGCAGGTTCAATGAACACCACCATCTCCGACCTCGCGAAGTTTTCCGCCGCTCTGGTCCGCGGAGATGGCCTCAGCGCAGCCTCACGCGCCGAGATGACCAAGCCGAAGTTCCACATCGCCACTGCCCATCTGTTCCCTCTCTTTCAGCCTGATTTGCCGCCAGCAGAGCAGCGCAAGGACTTGTATGCGGGTCTAGGCGTCGTCCTCTTCGACGGCCCGCAAGGGCACGGCTTCTATAAGGGTGGCCACGACGGCCAGACCGCCAACACCATGGTCTGCATTGAGGCGAGCCAGCGCTGCGTTGTCATCCTGTCGAACGATGTTCGCGCCGAAGCGGGCTTTGCCGATCTGGTGGGGTTCATCCTTGGCGACACTGGCGTGCCCTACGACTGGGAATACGGCGACCACGCTGGAAAGTCGTGAGTTCGCATGCAGTCCATAGGACACTTCAGATTTGTGCCTGGCGCAGGAAAACAAAGGAAGGGCGGGCAACCCTTGCAGCCAACACTGCATCAGCGTCCATGTGGGAGATGGAGTCTCATCCCCACCGCCGGAGGATTTATTTTCCTCCGCGTCGCTCTTGTGTACTGATCTTGCGCAACCAGTGTACGATCTCCGGGCAGTTCATGTCTCGGTTCCATGCGTTGCGCCGGTTTTTGTCTCTTTGACGACTTGACAGTCGCCTTCCGCAAGACCCCCTGCAAGGTCGTTGCGTCTGGTTTCTGATTCGTCATTGCCTCTGGCTTCTGATTCTCTGCAAAGCGCGCTGCTGACATCTCAGGATGCGGCGCCTGATTCCCTGTCTGTTCAAACAAGGGGCAGTCGAACTACGCGCAGCAGTGCCCCACCGTAAACCCACCCACAAGATTCGCACGACAACCACCAAAACTCGGAAAGAAGGAGGCTTACCATGCGGGAACGGATTCTCCGTTGGAGCATCCTCACAGTCGCTCTGCTGACTGCCGGGATGCTGTCTTTCGTCATTCATAACGTTTCAGCTGCAAATATGGGCGAAGCCGGCCAGGCGCAAACCGCAGCATCTGCGGGCTACCCGCTGCCACCTGGAGCCGCGGCTGAGCTTCAGAATATCCGGGCTCAGATCGATAGGATTGAAGCTCAGACTCTTCAGCTTCAGAATACCGATCTCGATTCCATGCACCAGATTCAGACGCTCGGAAAGCTGGAACTGTTCGACACAACGCTCTCCGTGAAACAGAACGAAGCCTGCAGTACCTGCCACATGCCGCAAACTGGATACACCGGAGCAAGCCATATCCTGAATTCAACCACGGTCGCGTATCCCGGGTCCGTCGAAGGCCGCTTCGCCCCTCGAAAGCCAATGAGTTATACCTATGCGACATTGGCGCCGGTTCTGCATTACAACTCCACCCAGCAAGACCTGTACGGAGGGAACTTCTGGGACATGCGCGCCACCGGGTGGAGGCTCCAGAGCCCCGCGGCTGAGCAGGCCCAAGGGCCGCCCACCAACCCCGTGGAAATGGGCTTGCCAGATAGTGCGTGCGTTGCCTACCGCATAGCGACGGGCCGTTACGCTTCGCTGTTTATCAAGGTCTGGGGATCGGCAATCCAGTCGATTCAATGGCCGGCAGACGCTCAAAAGGTTTGCAGCACTCCGGCAGGCAAGGGAGGAGTGGGGCCGAAATTAAGCCTCAGTTCCGAAGACCGGATCCGGGCGAACACCGTGTACGACCAGTTTGCCTTGTCGATCGCCTCCTATGAGGCTTCGCCGACCGTGAATGCCTTCTCGTCCAAGTTCGATGGATACCTTGCAGGAGTGGTTACGCTCACTTCACAGGAGCAGCACGGCTACCAGCTTTTCAATGGTCAGGCCAAGTGCAATAGCTGCCACTTGAGCGGCAACGCCAACGGTGCCAGCGGTGGCGCCGTCGCGGATGCTGCGCCGCTTTTCACCGATTTCACGTCGTCCAACCTGGGCCTGCCCAAAAACCCGAGCATTCCCTACTACTACGAGAGCACGCCCGATCAGTACGGCTTCGTGGCCAATCCGCAAGGCCTCAACTTCGTCGACCTCGGCGTCGGAGCCTTTCTCAGCGGAGCGCAGGGAACTCCGGTTCCCGATCAGACGTGGGTGCAATATGCTCCCTCGTTCAACGGCAAGATGCAGGTGCCGACGCTTCGCAATGTTGACCAGCGACCCTACCCCGGATTCGTCAAAGCCTACATGCACAATGGGTATCTGAAGAGCCTCAAGGAAGTGGTGCACTTCTACAATACCCGGGATATGAAATGCTCATCCCCCAAAGATCGAGGCGTAACCAAAACCTGCTGGCCTCAGCCGGAGGTAGAGGCAAATCAGGACACTACGATCGGAAACCTCGGACTGTCGGAATCGGATGAAGATGACATCGTGGCCTTCCTCAAGACACTGACCGATGGTTACATGACAACCAGTTCAGCCGCTGCAAACAAAGTCCAGGAGAATATCCGCAAGATTCGCCAAAGCCAGCAGCATTGAGCATAACCACCAAATCTGGGTGCCCCCGGTGCCTAGCTTTTGGGCACCGGGGATAGCACAAACCTTGGTAGTCCGGTTTTGTCACACCCTTTCCCCGGAGGGTGGACTACCGCGCCTTTTGGCTACGGGAGTCAAGTAAATACCCGTCTGCTCTAATTCACCGATGGTCTTTCGACATGGTCAACCACGAGAACGTTGAGAGGCGCCTTTTGCACCTCCAATTTCAGTCCAAGCTGCTCCTGAACTGCGGTAAAGATCGACGGTCTTGACTCATCCTCAGCAGGCGCGTCGGTTGTCATCGAATTCGGAGTCCAACTCAGTGTGAACTCGTACTTCCCGCTAAGTCCCGTTCTATCGACGATTGTGCGGCCCTGCAGAGGAGACAAAAACGACAGCATTTCTTTTATTGAGCAGTGATGACCTTCTAGCTTCCCCCTCCCTCTCATCCTCAACGTGGGGAGCGTCTTGGTTGCCAGATCATCTGGGGATGATTCCTTGAGCTTGTCCCCCCCTTTTCCGATCACCAATGCATACACTGGAAGAACTTTGGTTTCTTGATGGACCCCAAGTTTGAAACGGCTCTTCAGGATCGGTTGAAGCATTGTTTCCTTTTGCTCCAGGCTGAGCTTGTCAAATGTGCCTGTATCACCGAATTCCACTTTTGCGTCGACATCGTAAGCTTCAAACTTGATCCAGCTTGGCTCGCCTAGCACCCGTTCATCGTTGAATGCGCCATACCCATACGCATATCGAATGAGCGCGCTCAGCGGAATGCACTGCAGATGAAATCCGTCTGGTGAAGGACCTATTTGGACTAAAAGGCAACCTGGTTTACCCGGCTTGACCGAGACGACATCGAAATCCAACTGTGTCGCGGCCATGCCTGTGGTTCGCGGTGATTCCGCGGCCGGTATCTGTCCAAACGCAACAGGGAAAATCAGAGCAGTCGTTGCTACGATACACAGTAAGAATCTTCTGCTGAAGTTCATTGATCGCACCTTCCGCATCTTCATTATTGCTGTCCGAATTGTAGCGTTAACAGGTCTCCGACTCGATGGGTGGTCCACCCTTTCCCTGCCAACGAAGGGGTGCCCCATCCTTCACGCCGTTTCTCCCTTTTTCCAAGCCAAAACTAATGGCGAGGAAAGGGTGGGCCACCAGCCAAGGGATAGACCAAAGAAGCGGGAATACAAGATGTGTTCTTGATCATGCGAGAGCTTCCATGGAAGAAGCTCTCGCATGATCAATATCTTCTAGCCTCGAAATCGATCATGGAGCCCTTCCGCTGTCAGCAGCATGGCCTAGCCATTTTTACCATCGCGTGATAGATACAGAGCGGGTTTTATAACCTGGAAGTACAGAGCTTGCGGATTTCATCTCGAAAGGAAACGAAACTCGGGGAGCAATTACGGTCTACATCCATTTTTGGAGCTATCTCTTCGGCCCACTTTGACTTCTCAGCTCCCACTGCCTGAAAGCCCCTTTTCGACAATGCATGCGCCCCACCGTTATAAATTGCGTCTGCAAGCTTCTCCCATGTCCCGCAAATACTGTCATTGACATAGGAATTGAGGACCTCGTCAGAGGCGCCAGGATATGCGGATTTGATTGCGGGTAAATCTCCTAAGAGCCACGCCTCGCCTTCCTCGATTGCTATGCAAAAGCGTGTTTCAGGTCTTGGGTAACATCCGCTTAGGGCTCCATTAAGCTCACTCATAAAAACCGTGAAATTCTTATCGTCAAGGTCGCAAACTAAGACAACAGCACAGGCATCCCTTTGAGATGGCGGATAACCTTGGAACGTTCTTCCGAATCCCTTCAAGAGTTTCGGGAGATTCGCCAGTAGGATTCGCTTGCTTGCCTGGTGGGAGTCCCTCATGTTTTTCGGAATTCTACCTATTCCCTTGTAGGGATGAACGCGGAATGTGTGACCATCTCCCAGAATCTTGGGAATCAGTATGTCTAAGGCCTTTTTCCCGGAAATGTCCTCAACGAGTATCTCAGCATGCATGGGCTACCTCGCGTCCAGATAATCGCTGTACCAAAGTCCACCCAGCGGAAGTCCTTCATCGACCAGATTCTCGATGCTCGGATCGTCACTCGCGCGCGCAATGGCCGAGAACCCGTCCTGCCCTTTTGTAAGAACCCAGACCTCATTCGGTCTTAATGCGTCAACAAAGTAAGGCTGATGCGTAGTTACAAATACTTGGGATCCGAACCTTTGAGCAGTCGCGTGCTCGCGAAGTTCAGTGGCCAGGGTTTCTAAAAGTTTATGATAAAGACCGTTCTCTGGCTCTTCAACACATATAAAGGGCGGCGGTGTGGGATCTTCGAGAAGCAGAAGATAGGCGAACACCTTTAGAGTTCCGTCTGACATCTGTTGCGCATAGAAAGGATCTTTGAACCCTCGGTCGTTGAACCGAAGGAGTAGACGCCCGTCGGGGGACCTCTCTGTGTCGATCTTATTTACGCCGGGTATTTTTAGAGCGATTTTATCGAGAATAGTGCGGAATCTCTTTGTGTGCTCTCGCTCCATGAATTGAACTACATTTCCTAGATTATCCCCATGAACGTTGAGGTGCTTCTGCGGCCCAGCAAGAGGAAGGCTCCGAGCAGCGTCGGGGCTGAAGTAGCTCAAATACCACCCTTCAATGAATCGACGAAAGGCAGAAATTCGCGGATGCTGCTTCAACGATCCCAGCGTCGCAATCCCTAGCTTGCGTTTATCATCGAGTTCAACAATCTCGGTTTGTCTGCTCTCCTCCTGGACGCCGCTCTGCCGAATCCCAGCGATGAACTCATGCAGGTCGAACTGCTCCGTGTCCTCATCAATCTGCTTTCCTCCCGTTTCGCCCTTCCACACAAGGCCTCTGCCTTCATTAAGTATCAAAAATGAGAACGGCCAGCCGTGCTTTTGGCCCTTGCGCCTTTGCCTAAGTCGCTCCTTTAGCACATAAGGACGCCCAGATGAATCTCGATCAATCGAGAGTTCGTAAGTAATTGGACGAGCATTGCCATCTTCCTTGTAATAAACCTCGAATTCAATTGGACCAGAGGCTCCCTGCGATTTGACCCGTTCGAATCCTCCCCGTCCCCTGGCGTCGAATGCCTCTTCAACCCCTGTCTTGAGACAATCCGCCAAGAAGCCAAAGGCGTCAAATAGGGTGCTCTTCCCCACCCCATTTCTGCCGATAACGGCGGTCATCGGCGTCAACGGCTCAGGTTGCTGCACGCTCCAAACTCTGCCGAGCGTTATGTCTCGCAGTGTACGGAAGTTGCGAATTCTGATGCCTTCAATTCTAGCCATTTCTCAGCCTCTTAGCCGGTGGGATTAGAGTTACCACCCACTATATATCACTCTGAACCTTTATCTGAGTGGGGCGCAATATGAACCTAAGGTCGTCCGCTTAATTGGGCAGGACTTCAGCTTCAACGTGCAAAGGATTTCATTCGATTGTGGCCTAAAGTTCGCTGGCCGAGGCGCGTGGCCCACCTTCCCACCGTTTCTCCCTTTTTCCAAGCCACAACGAAGGGGTGCCCCATCCTTCGCGCAGTTTCATCGCGTGAAGGGTGGGAAAGCACGAACCTCTCCCCATCCGGTGCCGGGTCTCCCGCCAACTTCTATCCCGCGCCTTTTTTCTGGCGCGGACCGGCCGAAGGCAGTTGGCCCCACCGCAGGTGGTTGCAGATAATTAGCTTCATCCAGCGCACAATGGAAATGGGGGAGGAGATGGCGCGGGCCTTAAAACCCCGAAAAAACGTCGTTTACCCCACCCCCCTATCGATTATTATCGCTTTTTCAGCCATAAAAACAAGTTAAACATAGCGTTATGAATGACATACAAAAATAAATAGTTAACCAAGCAGTAACTGGAACCCCCAAAAAACAGGCCATTTTGGGGTGATAATCACCGATTTTGACGGTTTTTCATCGAAAAATGAGCCCTTTTTGAAGGGTCTCTGCGCAACTCCGATCTCCGCGCGATTTCTCTTCGCCGACAAAAAACTCAGCCGCGGAGAAGTTTTTCCTCCGCGGCTGTGAAACGGCAAATCTCAAAAAAACATCGCCAGCTCTAAGCTGGATTCGAGTACGCCACGCGACCTTCGCTGATGGTCCAGCGGATTTTGCCTTGCATGGTCCAGCCGTCGAAGGGGGTGTTGCGCGACTTCGACTTGCTCTCGGCGGCGCGGAAGGTCCATTCGGCCTTGGGGTCGAAGACGAGCACGTCGGCAAAGCTGCCTACAGTGAGCGTGCCGCGGCCCTTCATGCCCAGCAGAGCCGCGGGTTGGGCGCTCATCAGGCTCAGGACGCGGCCCAGCGGCAGCTTCCACTCCTTGTGCAGCCAGCGCAGCGAAAGGCCCAGCGCAGTCTCCAGGCCGACGATGCCGTTAGGGGCGTTCTCGAACTCCACTTCCTTCTCGTGCAGCGCGTGCGGCGCGTGGTCGGTGGCGATGGCGTCCACCACGCCGTCGAGGATGGCGTCGATCATGGCATCGCGATCGGCGGCCGAACGCAGCGGCGGATTCATCTTGGCGTTGGTGTTGTAGAGGCCCACGTGCTCCTCGGTGAGCAGGAAGTGGTGCGGCGCCACCTCGCAGGTGACGCGCAGGCCGCTGCGCCGCGCCTGGCGTACGGCGGCCACGGCGGCGGCGGTGGAGACATGGGCCACGTGCAGGTGGGCGCGGACGTCACGCAGCTCGGTGACCAGGCGGATGTCGCGCTCCACCATGCTGGATTCGGCCTCGGGCGCCATGCCGCGCAAGCCGAGCTTGAAGGAGACGGCGCCGAGGTTCATGCTGGCGCCCTGGGTCAGGCGCGTGTCTTCGGCGTGCTGGATGACGCTCAGGCCCACACGGGCGGCGGAGGCCAGAACCTCGCGCATCACGCTGTCCTTCATGATGGGCCGGCCGTCATCGCTGACGGCCACGGCGCCGGCGGCTTTGAGGGCGGCGTAGTCGTTCAGCGCTTCGCCTTTGGAGCCGCGGGTGGCGGCGGCGATGGGAAAGACGCGAATCCTGGCGCCGCGTTCCGGGGCCAGCATCCAGCGCGTGGTCTCCGGCGAGTCGTTCACCGGGAGGGTGTTGGGCATGGCGGCCACGGCCGTAAAGCCGCCCGCGGCTGCCGCTGCCGTGCCGGTGGCGATGGTTTCCTTGTGGGTCTGGCCGGGCTCGCGCAAGTGCACGTGAATGTCGATAAGGCCAGGCGCGACGGTCAGTCCGGCGGCGTCCAGCACTTCCGCGCCGTTGGTGGCCTTCAGCTTGCCAGGGGCGGCGATCTCGGCTACTCGGCCGTCCTTGAGGAAGATGTCCTTCGGACCGTCCACGCCGGCGGCCGGGTCGATGAGATGCCCGCCGCGAATTACCAGAGCCGTCATGCGCGGCCTCCTTGATGTGCTGCGGAGAGAAGTGCCCGCTCCACCACCGCCATACGGATGGCGACGCCGTTGCGCACCTGTTCCAGAATGGCCGATTGGGGACCGTCGGCGACTTCGGCGGTGAGTTCGAGGCCGCGGATGATGGGTCCGGGATGCAAGACCACTGCGGACGGGGCGAAGGTGGCCAGGCGCTGGCCGGTGAGCTGGTAGGCCGCCTTGTATTCCTCCAGATCGAGCTGCAAGCCGGCCAGGCGCTCGGCCTGGATCCGCAGCATGACGATGACCTGGGATTGGCCCAGCGCCGTTTCCAGATTGCGCTCGATGGAAATGCCGGGACCCGCGTTGGCGGCCAGTTCGGGCAGCAGCTCCTTTGGCCCGCACAGCAGGACGCGCGCGCCCAGGCGGGGTAGCAGCAGCATGTTGGAGCGGGCAACGCGGCTATGCAGGATGTCGCCGACAATGGAGACAGTGACGCCGGCCAGGGTTTCGGGGGTGACGGCCTCGATGCCGGGGCGCAGGTGAGCCAGGATGGTGCGTAGATCGAGCAGCGCCTGGGTGGGGTGCTCGTGCATGCCGTCGCCGGCGTTCAGGATCGGCAGGCGGGTCGCCTCTTCCAGCAGCCAGGCCGCGCCGGAGGCGTTGTGGCGCAGGATGATGGCTTCGGCTCCCAGAGCGCGCAGAGTCAGGCCGGTGTCCTTCAGCGACTCGCCCTTCTCGATGCTCGAAGAGAGGCTGGAGATCAGCGCGGTGTCGGCGCCCAGACTCTTGGCGGCCAGCTCGAAGCTGGTGCGGGTTCGGGTGGAGGACTCATAGAAGAGCAGGGCCACCCGGCGCTTGGCCAGAATGTGGGCCCGCACCAGCGGATCCTCGTTTTCGAGGGCCGTGGCGCGAGCCAGGACGTGGCTCAAGCCGTCCAGGCTCAAATCCTGAACGGAGAGCAGCGAGCCGGGATTGTAGGGATAGGGCGAGGCTTCAACGAGCGGCGTTTGAAGCTGGCGGCGAACAGGTATTGCGACTTGGCTCATACGGATCCAGCGGAGCACCGGGCTCCGGTCCGGTTCAAAGAGTTTGCCGGGGCGATGGAAGCTCCGGAAAGCCGGTGCGCGGGGATGCGCTCCGGTGGAACGAAAGACAGAGGGCTAATCCACCCTCTCGACCAGCAGCACCTGCTCGTCGTTGTCGACTTCCTGGAATTTTACTTCGATGATTTCGCGGCTGCTGGTGGGGACGCGGCGACCTACATAGGTGGCCTCAATGGGCAGCTCGCGATGGCCGCGATCGATGAGCACCGCCAGTTGCACGCGGCGCGGGCGGCCGTGGTCAAAGAGCGCGTCGAGCGCGGCGCGCACGGTGCGGCCGGTGTAGAGGACGTCGTCGCAGAGAACCACGTCGCGGCCGTCGATATCGAAGCCGATCGCGCCATTCTTGACGATGGGGCGCGCGCCGGCGGTGGTCAGGTCGTCGCGGTAAAACTGGATGTCGAGTACGCCGGTGTCGATGGGGCGTTTTTCGATGGCGGAGATCATGCGGCCCAGGCGCTCAGCCAGCGGGATGCCGCGGCGCTTGATGCCGACCAGCGCCAGATCTTCGCTGCCGTTGCTTTTTTCAACAATCTCGTGGGCCAGGCGCACAAGGGTTCGCTCAATCTCCGAGGCCGACATCAGACGGCCCTTGGTGCGCAAGATAGGTTTGCTTTGCTCTTCGCTCATGTGGATGAATTCTCGCTGGTAATCTCTCGCAGGATGATACGAGTGTTTTGGTCCCGGGAGCAAGTTATGGAGAAGTGGAATGAAAGAAAGGGCAGAACCAGGAACTGGAAGCGGCGCGTGTGGAAGGCCGGGCAACCTGGAAATGGCCTAAACTTCCGGACGTCGGCTGCGCGCCAGCCAGCGCGCTCCGAGGGCGCCACCGGCGACAGCAAACAGCAAGAGTCCAGCGGCAAAAAGGAGCATGGCGCCGAAGACCCAACCTGCGCGTCCTTCAGGAGAGAGCAGCCAAGCTTTCGCAAGCGCGATGGTCTGAGTGTCCACTCCCATGGTCTGCCACTGCTGGCTCAACTGTTGATTCACAAAGTTCAGCCAGAAATCGTCGAAGAAGCTTCCATTGTGGAAGAGGAAACGCATGACAAACATGGTGACGGCTGTAGTTGCTGCGGCAGTCCAGCCACCCAGCACCCCGGTCACCAGGCCGATGCGGGCGCCTGCCCCGATGGTGATCCACGCAGGCCGCTGGCTGCGCATGTAGAGCACCACCACCCATGCGCCTGCCGCAGCCATCAGAAACAGTCCCAAAACACCCAGGGGGGAAAGCATGGAGCTGAGCATTCCGGTAGGGATTGCCAGGGAGATGGCAGCACGCAAGGCCGGCTTCCATTCCACGGTGCCGGCATCGCGTACAGCTTCGTTCCACTTCTCCGGCTGGGATTGCTCTGGAGAACCGTCTGCCGCGTACAGCAGTTGCGGCAGACCGCAGGCCGGGCAATAGCAATTGTCAGCCTCGACGGTCTGGTGGCAGCGGTGGCAGGTAATCTCCATACACTATAAGCCTATCGTATTTCATCGCAGGATGGGTGAATTGGCGCACATACCCACTGCCGGAGAGGGCAGTGCCAGACTTCATTCCGTAGGGCTGAAGGGCGGCCAATGCGTGCCGGACACGGAGCGGAAGATAGCTGCTTAGAGTGGTTCAGGACTGCTTGCTGCGCTCCAGGCGGCGTGCCTCGTGTTCCCGGCGCAATCTGAAAAACTCCGGCACGAAAACGAAGGCTCGCTCACGGCAATTGGTGCAGCGCACGGGCAGTTTGAAGAGCAACAATCGCGGAAGGTCAGCAGGCCGGAAGCGCGAGCTACGAAAGTCCGATGAGCCGCAGTGATCGCAATACTTCAGCATTCAGACACCAGCTTTTGGTTGAGTCAAGATGAACGTCGTCCGGCAGAAGGGGGAATCTGCAAATGCGAAGGAGTCACCCATTGCATTTTGCGGAAATCATAACAGATGGAGCAAATACTCACGTGGGTCTATGGGGGTGAATTATGACATGTGGTTGGCAAGAAGTAAATGGCGACTTGGAGAGTTTTTTAGAGTTTTAGAGATTGATCGACCCGTCAAAACGGCAGGACCAGCGCGACATACGGCCCAGGAGGAGAGTTTGGCGGAGAGCTGAGGCGGGTCAAAGCGCCATCAGGCGCGGTCGGCCGAGCGGGTGAGCCAGTTCTGGACAATCGCTTCGGCGGCTCGAACGGTCTCGTCCAGCGTCAAATTGGTTGAATCCAGCAGGATGGCGTCGGTGGCGGCCTTGAGCGGCGAATCGGCGCGGTTGCGATCCCGCTCGTCGCGGGCGCGCAGGTCGCGGATCACCTCTTCAGGCTGCATGGACGTCTTGGGGACCATCTGGTCGAAACGGCGCATTCCCCGCACTTCGGGAGCGGCATCCAGAAAGATCTTGACCTCGGCCTGGGGGAAAACCACGGTGCCGATGTCGCGGCCTTCCATGACCACGCCACCCTGGGCGCCCAACTGCTGCTGCAGGCGGACCATCCAGGAGCGAATGGCAGGAAAGACGCTGACGCGGGAGGCTGCGTCGGTGACCTCGGGATTGCGGATCAGGCCGGTCACATCCTCTTCGTCGAGCAGGACGCGATTCTCATCGCTGCCAGGCTCGAGGCGGATGGTAGTTTCGGCGGCAAGGCGTCCCAGTGCGGCGCTCTGGTCCAAAGGCAGTTCCGCGCGCAGTGCCTTGAGGCCGAAGGCACGGTACATGGCGCCAGTCTCGAGATTGAGCAGGCCGAAATGTAGAGCCAGATGGCGAGCAATGGTGCTCTTTCCCGCGCCGGCAGGGCCGTCGATGGCGACGATGATCTTCGGGGCGGAACTGAGGGTGCTCAAAGAGTTTTCGTTCGTGCTCATCCGCGCTTTTTCGTCCCCTGCTTGGGCCTGGCGGTAAAGCCAAACCGCTTGCTGTTACCCGCCTTTGCGCCGGCGGTGAGAGCGGGCTTGCGGCTGGCGCCGGAGCGGACGGGCCGTGCGTCGGAACGGGAATCAGGGCGGGAGTCCTTGCGAACGCCGCGGGTCAGGCCGTTGCCATTGCGGCTGGAAGCACCGGGCTTGGCGGCAGACTTGGCGCCGTTGGAATGGCCGTTACGCTGGCCCCATGCGGGCGCCGCGGACTTGGACGAGCGAGTGCCGGAGGCGCTGTTGGCCGGGCTGGCCGCGGTTCTGCCATTCGATCGGCTGGTGGTGGAGGGACGCGCGCCATTGGCCGGTCGCGCACCGGCGGGACGGGATTCGGAACTGGTGTGTCGAACCGGGCGGCTGGCGGAGGAGGCTTGAGCCGGCTTGCGGTCCCGGGTGTGAGCGGTGGGGCGGCTGAAATGGGGACGGGCAGCGGAGGGTTTGTCGCCGATAGCCGGTTTGCGGGTTGGAGCGGTGCGGGGCGCGTGGGTTTCGATCGGCTTGCGTGGGGCTGGTGCGGCCGGCGCAACCGACTCGACCGGCAGGGCTATCTCGGGCTCGGCCATCTCCTCCTCGCGATCAAAGGAGCGCATGAAGTAGGCGGAGGCGGGCATGGACGAACTGGAGTAGGCGGTGGGAGCAACGTCAAACTCCGGCAGAGTGCCGGCAACATAAAAGTGCGGCGCGTGGCCTAGCGAGATGGTGTGGACCTGACGGGTGGCGACCAGCCCGCGCAGCACTTCGCGAACCTTGCTGCGGGCCGTGAGGGGCGCGAGGAAGATCTCGACATCTTCCATGCTGGCCGCAATCACGGCTTGCAGGTAGATGGAGGCAAGAACCGAAATGGCCGTCACCTGGGAGGTGGAGGCGCCTTCGGCAATGGCCTTCTGAAAACGCTGGCGGAGCAGTTGCCACTGGGCGGCCTCACCGGGGGCGGCAACCACCGGGATAATGCGCAGTTGCTGCCAAAGCTCGGTGATGGCGCGCAGAACGGCGCCTTCGGTGACTTCGCGGCCCAGCGTATGCGTGAGGCTGGAAATGGTGGTGTCGCCCGCCTCCAGCAGCTTGTAAGCCTGGATGGCCAGCGGAGAAACCTGGCGGGAACCCGTCAATTGGGGGCTGCGGCGCCAGTCGCGGTCGCCGCGCAAAGCATACACGTAGGGCAGAACCCAACTGGCGACGACAAAGTCGGGCTGTTCGCCCGGCTGGCCCAGCAGGTTCAGGCGCACGGCCACGTCGTCCTTTTCCAACCGCACCAGCAATTCTTCAGCGAGTGCAATATGGCTGTGGTCGGGGGTGGCGTTGCTGCGGCCGGCTACGGCCTCGACAAACGACGGCGCAATCGAAGGGACAAACTGCCGCCGGGGCAGGAAGAGACACAAACCGGTCTCCTCAATCCACGTACGGGCGTCCTCAAGTGTAAGTGCCCCGTGCCCGTTCTGGCGCATCCTTTCGGCGCGCGATGCTTCCAATTGTTCCGATGTCAAAGAAAAACCTCGCTTCCAGGCTGGCGATTTGCGCCGGGCGGCCCCGTCCCCTAAGAGGAGGGCTGCCACCTTCCATCTGTTCTAGATTCGATGGAAGGCCCGCTGGATCTCCTTCCAAGAATACAGCAAAGCGATTGGACGTCCATGCGGGCAACTGGTTGGGTGGCTAGTTTTTGCCAATTCCAACAGTAACCATTCCATTCGAATCGGGTCAAGCGGCGTGTTGATCTTGATGGCCGAATGGCAGGCGATGGAGGCGGCAATGCGCGTACGCAGAGCTGCAAGGTCCTCATTCTGCTTGGGTTCTTCTGAATCGGAACTGGATTGCTCGATGACCTCGGCCAACATCCGCTCCAGGGCCGCTCCCTCCAGGCCCACGGGTGCGGCTTTGACCGCAAGTGTTTGTGGGCCAAAGGGTTCCACTTCAAAGCCGTTCAGCTCCAATTCCTCGGCAATGTGCGCGAACACTATCATTTGCC
>Ga0255356_1000028_pt1 | contig 84221 bp, 84 predicted proteins | sample HBST100metaG_FD_189944 | JGI IMG/M metagenome (GOLD analysis project Ga0255356, IMG submission 189944) | Peat soil microbial communities from Stordalen Mire, Sweden - H.B.S.T100 | ecosystem: Environmental > Terrestrial > Soil > Wetlands > Peat | place: Sweden: Norrbotten County, Stordalen Mire...
GTTGGGATCTTTGGCGGGTCGGGGGTGGGAAAGAGCACGCTGATCGGCATGATGACGCGCAACACGGCGGCGGACCTGACGGTGGTTGGGCTGGTGGGCGAGCGCGGACGCGAGGTGAGGGAATTTTTGGAGGACGCGCTGGGCGAAGAGGGAAGGAAGCGCTCGGTGGTATTGGTTTCGACGTCGGACCAGACTCCGCTGCTGCGGATGCGGGCGGCGCTGGCGGCCACCTCGGTGGCGGAGTTTTATGCGTCGCGCGGCATGCATGTGCTGCTGGTGCTGGACTCGCTGACGCGCTATGCGATGGCAGCGCGCGAGGTTGGACTGGCGGCTGGCGAACCTCCGGCAAGCAAGGGCTATACGCCGTCTGTGTTCTCGCGGCTTGCGCGGCTGGTGGAACGCGCGGGCAACTTCAAGAATGGCAGCATTACGGCGTTCTATACGGTGCTGATGGAGGGCGACGATCAGCAGGATCCGCTGGTGGATGCGGTACGCTCCTTGCTGGACGGGCATGTGGTGCTGTCGCGGGCGATGGCGGCGGAAGGTTGGTACCCGGCAGTGAACATTCTGGATTCGATCAGCAGGCTGATGCCGGCGGTGACCAGCGCGGAGCATCTCAGGAAAGCGGGGTTGGTGAGGCAACTTCTGGCGGCGTACGCGCGGAGCGAAGACCTGGTGCGCATCGGGGCGTACAAGGCCGGCGCCGACGCGGAGCTGGACCAGGCGCTGGCTGCAAGACCTGTTCTGCGCGAGTTTCTGGAGCAGAAGTCCGGGGAGCGGGTAAGCCTGGCGGAGTGCGTTGCGCGCTTGCAGGCGTTGGAGATCGGCGCGTGAGCAGCAAGGCGAGGCGGCTCGACCGGTTGCTTGCGATACGGCGGCTGGGCGAGGACGTCGATCGCAGGACCCTGGCACTGGCGCTGGCTTCTGTGGCAGAGGTTGAGGCCGCGCTTGCGAGGCAGGAGACGAACCTGGCGGATGCGAGGCTGGCGGCGCGCAGCGCGTTGAACGCCGGCGACCGCGGCGGGTGGTTGATGGCGGACGCGCAGACCGAGGTGGCGGGATGGAACCGGGGACGGCTGGGAGTTCTGCTGGAGAAGCGGGCGACTGAGGTGCCGCCGGCGATGGAGAAGTTTCTGGAAAGCCGACGTGAGCACGAGCAGGTGAAACAACTGGTCGAAAACGCTCAGCAGGTGGAGGAGATCGAGGAAGGCCGCAAGGCGCAGGCCGCGTCCGACGATTGGTTCCTGAGCAGGCGCATGAGGACGGCGCGTTAGCCTGCCTAAGATTGTTGGGCCGTGGCTGGAGAAGGTCTATGCGGTTGTTATCCCGTGGAATACGGCGTGTCTGTGCCCGAGAGTTCGGGCTCGCCTGTATCGGGATCGCCCAGGTGGATTATGAGCCACTCCTTATCGGAGACGGTTTCAGGGCAAAAACTTTGGCTGCTAAAGTGCTTTGTACTCTGTGTCGAGAGGCAGTGCCAGATGGACGCAGTGCACATTGGAAGCTTGGAGGCTGTATCGGCTGCTCCGTCGCTGAAGGTTAGCGGCGCGGCGCATCCATCGCCGGCGCCGGAGAGCTTCGGTCTGTCGTGGCAGAGGGAGATGATTGCGCGCGCCGCGAATACGCTTGCCACGAATGCGCATGCGGCGAATGCAAACGCGACGGATGCAATGCGGCGAAGCAAAGCGGGCGGAGAGGTTGCGCCCGGAACAGCCACGCGGGACAAAGAGAGTTCCGCATTGACGGTCGAGATAAAGTCTGCCGGAAATACAGAACAAGAGCCGCTGAGTAAGGCGAAGGGAAGTGGCGCGCTGAAGTTTGCGCCAAAGACCGCGGTGGACAGCGAGGCCGGAGTGGAAGCAGGGCCGGAGGTCGAGACGGTCGAAACGGAAGGGAGTTCCCCTGCCGCATTCGAGAATCCGTCCGTGCCGTCGAAGGCGGCTTCGCTGTGGATAAGGCGGGATTTGTCTTCGATGATTGGGACGAAGGAGAAGAACGCGGTTGCGAGGTCAATTCATGGGACGGATGAAGGACCTGCGGCGACTCTCGGGAATGAGGCTACGGTCTCCGCGACGCTGGAGTCGATGGCCCAGATGGGAGTGGGGCAGACGGTTGGAATGCCGATTGCCACTGCATCTGGCGGTCCTGCGAATTCGGAGGACTTGCAGGCAAAGGATGTGACGGGGAAGAGTTGCTTGACGGAAAAGATTACTTCCCCAGGGATGAAGCGGGATTGGCCATCAATGGCGGGGAAAGTCGCGACGGCACGAAGAGAGGCGACGGCGGGGAAAGAGACGGCGGCGACGACTCTGGAACCTGGGGCGAAGCCCGGAAAGGGACAAACGGTTGCGGTGCCGGGCGCAAGTGATTCTGTCAGAGGAGCGACTCTGGAGGGTTTGCAATCGGCTTCAACTGTGTTGCAGCCGGTCTCGACCGGGATGGCTGGCGCTTCATTTCAGACGTTGGCTCCAGGTCATGCATCTGTGCAGCCGGCGGGAGCAGAGCTGCGATCCGGTGTGGCAAGCTCCGCGGAGGGAGCCGTGAGCACGGGGCATCAAGTGATGGCTGCCGGGCCGGGCCGGTTGGACGTTGGGGTATTCGACGGGACCCATGGCTGGCTGCGGATTCGCGCGGAACTGGGTGCGGGCGGTGCTGTGAATGCGTCGCTGACGGCTAGCGCGTCGGCACATGAGGCGCTGCGTGCGGCGGTGCCGGAGATGGCGAGTTATCTGCAGTCGGAGGCGGTGAATGTGAGCAAGATCGCGGTGCATCGGGTTGCGGAAAACTCGAGTTCGATGAGCTTGCCGCCGGGAGGGAGCCAGCAGGATGGCGATGCGCAGGGGCATCGTGGGACGCGGGATGGAGCTGGGGCGGCGCAAAGGAGTTCGTTGTTGGAGAACGGAGATGGGAGCGGTCCGGCCTCCGTCAGCGTGAGTTCTGCTACGGACGAATCGGCTGCTGGCGTGTCTGGCCTCAGCGGTTGGATTGGAGGTCTGTCCGGAGCCATGCCCTGGATTGCAACGGCAGGCGGGAGCTGGGGAGGCGGCAGCGGGAGCTGGTTGAACGTAAGCGCATAGGTTGGGTGAGGTTCGAGGTACAGGGTTCAAGATTTGAGTTCGAAATTGACGAAAGGCTCGAAAGGAAAGGGACAACGATGAATAGTATTCAGCAGATTTTGACGGGAGCGACGCAGATGTCGAGTTCAGCGACCAGCGTGGCGAATGCGCTGGCAAAGCCGAGGGCGGCAGTGGCGACGGCGAAGACGACAACACCGACAACGACCACGGCGACCGCGGACAGCTCGACCATTACGGCGAATGATTTTCTGACGCTGCTGGTGGCGGAGATGAAGAACCAGGACCCGACACAGCCGACGGACCCGAATGCATACATTACGCAGATGGTGGACGTGAACAGTTTGCAGCAGTTGATCGGGATCAACAGTGGCATCACGTCGCTGGATACAGCGGCGGGCGTGTCGTCTACGGCTGCGACGACAGGCTCATAGGAGGCATTTTCCGGGCGAGGAGATGTGCGTCCGGCCGTTGTGCCGCGGCGATCTGCCAACCAGGCGATCCAGCAACGATTCAAGCAACTACTTTTGAGAAACTACAAGGAGAACGGCAATGCCATCTTTTGCAATCGCACTTACAGGACTTGAGGCAAACTCGGTTGCGCTGAACACGATCGGCAACAACCTGGCGAACCTGAACACAACGGCATACAAAGACCAGACGACGAGTTTTTCGTCCCTGTTCTACCAGAACCTAGGAACAACGGGATCCGGCGATGCGCTCCAGGTAGGACTGGGCACGCAGGTTGCAGGGACGTCGACCGACTTCACGGGAGGGTCACTGTCAACTACAACGAATTCGACGGACATGGCGTTGAATGGGAGTGGCTACTTTGTGGTGGACAAAGAGGGGATCCAGCAACTGACTCGCGCTGGGAACTTCCAACTGGACCAGAGTGGAAACCTGATTACGAGTTCCGGGGCAGGCGTGATGGGATATGCGGCGGCGAATGGAGTGGTGAATACAAACACTCCATTGACCACGTTGCAGATCCCGGTGGACGCGACCCAGGCCGCGCAGGCCACAGGGAACTTCTCGGTTACGGCAAATCTGGATGCGGCTACCGCCGTGGGTGGGACGTTCTCCACGACAATCACGATGTATGACTCGCTGGGCACCAGCCATGCGGCGACGGTGAACTTTCAAAAGACGGCGGACAATACATGGAGCTACGCGATTTCGTTGCCGACGGGCGATACGACGGGCACTCCGGTGAACAACACGGGCACACTGACATTCAACTCGTCGGGCGCATTGGTGACGCCGGCAGCGGACGTGAAGGGCATCTCGTTTTCAGGCCTGACGGACGGCGCGAACGACATGACGTTTAACTGGGACCTGTACAACGCGGGCGGCGCGCCACAGATCGGACAGACGGTCGGGACATCGACGGCGACGGCAAGCACGCAGGACGGGTTTGCCAGCGGCTCGTACAGCGGCTTTTCGGTTGATTCGGCGGGCGTGATTTCGGCTTCGTTCTCGAATGGGCAGACCCAGAAGGTTGGGGAACTGGCGGTTGCTTCGGTGACGAACTCGGAGGGACTTACGCAAGAGGGCGGCAACTGCTATTCGACGACGGCGGCATCGGGCGCGGCCAGCGTTGGCGCTCCGGGAGCGGGAGGGCGCGGGTCGATCAAGGACGATACGCTGGAGCAATCGAACGTGGACATCTCGACGGAGTTCGCAAACCTGATTGTGGCGCAGCGAGCATTTGAGGCGAACTCGAAGACGGTGACGACCTTCGATACGGTGACGCAAGAGACGATCAACATGATCCACTAGATCCAGAGAATCCGCCAGGATGGCGGCGATCGCAAGCGGTGGTTGCGGACTGCATGAATGGGGCCTGCAATCGCCGCTGTGTCTTCGATGACCGCGTTTCCGGCCCTTGGGTGAAGGGCCGCTAATTTCCCGGCGGGTCCTTTGGCACTCTTCGTGCAGATGTTCTCTACATCATGGCACCGGCTTCTGAGCTTCGGGAAAACAACGCGGGCGTGCGAGGCGGCCAGCTTGCCGAGCCGTCGATTGGGCTGGCATCCGGGACACAGGCGATGGAGGCACATCCCGCGTGGCCGATGATCTCGCGTCTGCCGGTAATTCTGGCGGTGAATATACCGTTGAGCGGATTCAAGGTGGACGATCTGCTCAACCTGCGGTGCGGACAGACCATCGAGAGCGCATGGGCGGCCACCGAAGAAGTGCCGTTGAAGGCAGGCGCGTTGCAACTGAGTTGGGGCGAGTTCGATGTTGTGGACGAGCGCGTGGCGCTTCGGTTGACGAGGTTGGCTTAGCAAAGGCTGAGGATGTGGTTGGATGTTTCGCTGCGAACGTTGAAGGAGTCGACGATGGAAAGAGTGAGTGGGGGTCTTCGGGGTGGAAGGGCGACGGAGCCTGAGACCGGGTTGGCGGCGTGGCTTATGGCATGGTTTCAAATGCCCTTGCGGGTGAAGTTTTCTGGGATGGGCAAGGTACGCGCGAAGCGGCGCATGGAGCTCGTCGAGATGCTGCAACTGGGAGGCAAGCGGCAGTTGATGCTGGTGGTGTGCGATGGACAACGGTATCTGGTGGGGGCCGGCGGCGACGGCGTGCAGTCGATCGCGGAGATAAAACCTCAGACATCTGCAAAGTATTTATCCGTTGCAATCAGCGGGGGGATGGATGGAGACGGGGCGAACGTCGCGATGCAATCTTCGAAACGGGAAATGCGATGCAGCTCTTGAGTCGTCTGCCGTGGATAAGATTGCGACGGAGCGGGCCGTTGGCGGTGGCCGCGGTGTTGGCGGCGCTCGCGTTGGCGCGGCCGGCACGGGGCGAGTGGATACAGCAGGCAGTTTCTGGCTCGGGGAGCGGTTCGGGTGCGGCAGCGGAGTCGTTCTGGGTCACGCCGTTGCCTCATGCCGCAGTGAAGCCTGCGCGGACGGGAATGGCGGCGGCTGCGAAGCGTGGGCCGGCTGCGGGCGCAAAGAAGCCCCCGGTGGCGATTGCGGCTCCGGCAGCGGCGCCTGCGCCAGTGACCGGAAATCTTGGGCTGGGCACGATTGCGAGCCAGTTGAATGGGGGGCAGAGCGTGCCCTGGTCGATCGTGATCGGACTGACGCTGCTGACTCTGCTTCCGGCGCTGTTGCTGTCGATGACCCCGATGGTGCGGCTTCTGGTGGTCTTCCACTTCCTGCGCCAGGCGCTGGGGACGCAGACGGCTCCGTCGAACCAGGTGTTGATGGGGCTGGGACTGATGATGACGTGGTTCCTGATGCAGCCGGTGATGGTGCAGGTCGACCAGCAGGCGCTGGCCCCGTACCGCGCGGGAACGATCACCGGAGAGCAGGCGCTGGAGCTGGGTGCGGCGCCGGTGAAGACGTACATGCTGCGCTTTGCGCGAGAGAAGGACCTGGCGCTGTTTGCGTCCGCTGGGATGACGGCGCGGCCGAAGACGCCGCAGGACCTGCCGATGCAGGTGGTGGTTCCGGCCTACATGCTGAGCGAGTTGAAGGCCGGGTTCCAGATTGGCGCGGTGCTGTTTCTGCCATTCCTACTGGTGGACCTGGCGATCGCCAGCATTACCACCTCGGTCGGGATGATGCAGTTGCCGCCAGTGGTGATCTCCACGCCGGTCAAGATTCTTCTGTTTGTGATGGTGGATGGATGGAACCTGCTGGCGAGTTCGTTGCTGAAGAGTTTTTGAAACAGGGAACAGGGAACGGAAGGCAGAGGCGAGGGAATATGGGACCGGATATGGCGGCAGAGTTGGCGCGGAATGTGTTGGTGCAGGCGATGATTCTATGCGCTCCGTTGCTGATTGTGGCGTGCCTGATCAGCGTTGTGCTGAGCCTGGTGCAGACGCTGACCAGCGTGCAGGAGCAGACGCTGACGATAGTGCCACGGCTGTTTGCGGTGTTTTTTGTGACTGTGGTGACGATGCCGTGGCTGGTGCGGCGTCTGGTGACCTACACGGTGGAGCTGTGGTCTGACTTTCACCGGTACCTGGGATAGGTAGGGAGACGCGTGCAGATCGAGAATGCGGCAACCATGCTGACCGGGCACGAGATCGCGGACTGGCCTCAGTTCCTGTCGGCCGGCGTACTGGTGATGGTGCGCATGAGCGGGCTGATGGTCTTTGCGCCCCTGTTCTCGTCGGGTGCGATTGCGCCGCGGATCAAGGCCGGGTTCGTGATTGCGTTGACTGTGCTGCTGGCGCCTGTGGTGGGGACGCTGCCCCATGCGCGCGTGGCGTTGGACATGACGGGGCTGCTGGGTGAGCTGGCCGTTGGGTTGACGTTCGGGTTTGCGCTGAGCCTGCTGATGGAGGCGCTGATGTTCGCGGGGCAGGTGATGGGGATGGAGTTCAGCTTCTCGCTGGTGAACCTGATGGACCCGAACAGCAACATCGAGACGCCGGTGCTGGGTCAGTTGCTGAACTGGATGGGGTTGCTGGTGCTGATCGGCGCGGGGCTGGACCGGTCGCTGCTGGCGGCGGTGATGCGCAGCTTTGCGGCGGTCCCGGTAGGGCAGGCAGTGATGAAGGCGTCGACCTGCGCGGCGCTGGCTTCGATGATGGGCGGGGTCTTTCTGGCGGGGCTGCAACTGGCGGCCCCGGTGATTGCGGCGGCGATGACGGTGGAGATCGCGGTGGCGCTGGTGGGCAGGTTGTCTCCGCAACTGCCGGTGATGCTGGTGAGTATTCCGCTGAAGACGCTGGTCTCGTACGCGGTTCTGATCGGGTCGCTAGCGGTGTGGCCGGCGTGGATTGAGCGGCACTTTACGGCGCTGCTGGACCAGGCGGCGAAGCTGGTGGCCTCATGAGCGAAAAAGGGACAGAACAGGCAACCGAGCAGCGCAAGGAGAAGGCGCGCAAGAAGGGCGACTTCGTCCACAGCCGCGAGATGCTGAGCGCGGTGGCGATGCTGACAGGGGTTCTGGTGCTGGGCGCTTCGGCGAAGCAGTTTATGGTTGGCTGGGACGAGGTGTACGCGCGCAGTCTGCTGCTGGGACTTGACGGCTTGGGGGCGGAGGACTTTGACCGCGCGGTGGTGAAGATCCTGGCGCCGTCGCTGCTGCCGGTGGGGCTGGTGCTGGCGGCGAGCTTCTGCGCGGCGCTGATGGCGGGAGTGGGACAGTCGGGCGGACTGAAGATCAACGGCGAGGCGTTGATGGTCAAGCCGGAGCGGCTGAACCCGGCGACCAACCTGGGAAATATCTTCAGCCTGCGGTCGATGACGCGGATGGCGAAGTCGCTGATTCCTGCGGCGGTGGTAGTCGCGCTTGGGGTGAAGGCGATGCAGGGGTTGGTGCTGCCCATGCCGGTGATGAGCGTGGCGCGGCTTCCGGTGACTCTGGAAGCGTGCTTCGGCCTGATGGAGAAGGCGGCGTGGGTGATGGTGGTGTGGTCCGCGCTGGACTATGCGGTGGAGCGGATGGCCTGGAACAAGAAGTTGCGCATGACCAAGCAGGAGATGCGCGACGAGGTGAAGGAGACGATGGGCAATCCGCAGGTGAAGGGGCGGATCCGGCGAATCCAGAATGCGATGCGGCGGCGCAAGGTGAAGGCGGACATCTCGCGGGCCAGTGTGGTGGTTACCAATCCGACGCACTTCGCGGTGGCGCTGGAGTTCAGCTTCGAGACGATGCAGGCGCCGACCGTGCTGGCGAAGGGACAGAACCTGCACGCGTTGAGGATCCGCGAGGAGGCGCGCTGGGCCGGTGTTCCGATTGTGGAGAACCCACCGCTGGCGCGCTCGCTGTACAAGGGCGTGGAGGAGGGCCAGGCGATCCCGTATGAGCTGTATGCGGCTGTGGCGGGGATTCTGGCGTTCCTCTACCGGCAGCAGGTGGAGAAGGCTGCGCGAGAGCGCAGGACTGCGGCGGAGCAGGCGAAGAAGCCGGTTTCATCGGTGAAGCAGAGTTCAACGACTGAGAAAAATTTTGCTGGAGGTGGGATGTGACGGTGCAGGCGGCGGGAACCAATAGTGGATGGACCAAGGCGAAGCGCAACGCGCTGATGTTGCCAATCGCGGCGGTCAGCATGGTTTTTGTCATGCTGATTCCGGTGCCGAGCTACGTTCTCGACCTTCTGCTGGTCATGTCGATGACGGCCTCGATCATCGTCTTCCTGACCGCGATCCAGGTGCGCAAGGCGGTGGACTTCAGCGTGTTTCCGACGTTGCTGCTGTTGCTGACGTTGTTCCGGCTGTCGCTGAACATCGCATCCAGCCGACGGATTCTGCTGCATGGGCACGAGGGCACGCACGCCGCAGGCAGCATGATCGAGTCGTTCGGGCAGTTTGTTGTGGGCGGGAACTATGTTGTCGGCTTCGTGCTGTTTCTGGCGTTGATTGCGATCCAGTTCCTGGTTGTCAGCCACGGCGCGGTGCGCACGGCGGAGGTGACGGCTCGGTTTACGCTGGATGCTCTGCCGGGCAAGCAGATGGCGATCGACGCGGACATGAACGCGGGGCTAATCGATGAGTATGGAGCGCGCAAGCGGCGGGAGGCGATTGCGCGCGAGGCGGAGTTCTACGGCGCGATGGATGGCGCCGCGAAGTTTAATCAGAGAGATTCGCTGGCGACGATTCTGATTACAGCGATCAACATTGTTGCGGGACTTGCCATCGGCGTTTTTCAGCAGGGCACGGACCTGATGACGGCGGTGAAGACGTACACCATCCTGACCGTGGGCGATGGGCTGGTGACGATGATACCCAGCCTGCTGGTGACGGTGGCGGGCGCGATGGTGCTGACGCGGGCGTCATCGGCGGGACAACTGGACACGGAACTGAAGACGCAACTGTTTGCGCGCCGGAACTCGTTGTGGATCGTGTGCGGAGTGCTGGTGGTGATGGCTGCGGTGCCAGGGATGCCGAAGGTAGCCTTCCTGCTGATGGCGGTCGCGATGGGAATGCTGGCGCGACGCATTCCCGAGCAGGCTGCGGTAATGGATGCGGCGGATGCACTGCCGAGTGTCGGCAAAGCGGCGGCTGCTGCGGGACCGGCCCCGAGCAACAACCTTGCGGGGTTGCTGAAGATGGACGATTTGACACTTGAAATCGGTTTCCAGTTGATCCCCCTGGTGGACGAGAAGCAGGGCGGGCAGATGTTGAGCCGCGTGCGCGGCCTGCGCCGGCAACTGGCGACGGAGCTGGGTTTCATTGTTCCGCCAGTGCATATTACGGACAACCTGCGTTTGAAGCCGAGGGAGTATGTGGTGTCGCTGCGCGGGACCGAGATCGGGCGCTGGCAGACCGAGCAGAACCGCGTCCTGGCGGTGAATGGCGATCCCAAGGCTCGGCCGATTGCGGGGACGGTGACGCAGGAGCCGGCGTTCGGTGTGCCGGCGCGCTGGATTGCGCCAGGGCTGGAGGAGCAGGCGCTGGCGGCGGGCTACTCGGTCGTGGACCAGACGACGGTGATTGCGACCCACGTGGGCGAGTTGATACGAAGAAATGCCCAGGAGCTGCTGGGTCGGCAGGAGGTGAAGCGGCTGCTGGATTCGATGAACGAGAGCCATCCCAAGCTGGTGGAGGAGCTTGTGCCCAAGCTGATGACGCTGGGCGAGGTGCAGAAGGTGTTGCAGCAACTGCTTCGGGAGCAGGTGTCGATCCGCGATCTGGGGGCGATCCTGGAGATATTGGTGGAGGCGGCGCAGCACTCCAAGAGCACGGTATATCTGGTGGAGACGGTGCGCCAGGCGATTGGGCGGTCGCTGGTCCACCCGTTGCTGGATGCGGATGGCGGGTTGCGCGTGCTGGTGCTGGCGTCCGGGCTGGAGCAGGAGATCGTCGGGACATTCGACCCGGAGAGCGCGTCGCGGCTTCTGGGCGATGGCACACGGCCGGCTCCGGCGGCCTTTTTGCGGCGGATTGTGGAATCTGTGAAACAGCTTACCGGAGGGGGGCCGCTCTCGGCCCTTCCCGTGCTACTAGTGCCAAGTCCGGCGCGATATCACATGCGGCGATGGCTGGAGCCCTTTCTGCCCAAGGTTACGGTGCTTTCGCCGGCGGAGATCCCCCCCGTGGTGCGCGTGCGGAGCGTTGGCACGATCGGGTAGGAGCGGTTCGAGGTTCGAGGAATGCTGCATTGCTGAGGATTGAAAACGGGTCGGAGGGAATGGGATGGAGAAGCATTTAGACCAGAGCGAGATTGACTCGATGTTCGCGTCGTCCCGGGAAAATACCGCGAAGGAAGAGGTGGCAGCGCTATCGGAGGAGGCGGCTCCGGAGCGAAAACATGCGGCGTACAACTTCAATCGCGCGGGCCAGATCAACAAGGAACAGATGCAGGCGATCAGCACGGTGAACGATCTGTTTGCGCGCAACCTGACCCATAACATGGGTGCGTGGCTGCGTACGGAGTTCGGAATGACCCTGGTTTCGGCCGAACAACTGGTTTACTCGGAGTTCACGGAACGGATACCGGAGCTGGCCTATGTGTGTTCGGTGCGGCTGGACCCGCTGGATGCATTGGGCGTGCTACAGATGGACCTGGCCATGGCGCCGCCGATCGTCGATCTGCTTTTGGGCGGGGTGGGCCGGTCCGCGCCGTTGCGCAAGTCGACGGACATCGAAGAAGACATCCTTCTATCGGTGATGGAGATCGTGGTGCGCGAGTTGAATATCGCGTGGCAACCAGTGGGATTAAAGTTCGCGCTTGAACGGAGGGAGCCGGAGTCGGAGGTTTCCCGGCTGATGCCGCTCAGCGAGAAGACGCTGTGCATGAGCTTTGAGATACGCATGCCGGAGGTGCAGGGGACGCTGAATCTTTGTCTGCCCGCGGTTGTGTTGAATACCACTCTTCGCAGGCTGATTGCGGCGCGGGACAGGCCGAGGCGACGGTCGCCGGAGGCGCGCGCGAGAATGGCCAGCCTGATGGAGGAGGTCCAGTTTGGCGCGGTGCTGCAGTTTCCGACCATGCATTTGAACGCGCGGGACCTGGCGGACATGGCGCCTGGCGCTGTGTTGCGGCTGCCGTTGCCGCGTCAAGCCATGGCAGAGCTTCGGGTGGGCGGGCTCGCCATCTTTCACGCCCAGCCGGTGCGTTCTGGAGAACATCGCGGCGCGCAGGTGAAGGGACACACAGTCGATGCGCAACGGCAGGGCGTGGAATAGCAATACCTTTGCGGAAGATCTCGCAAGAGAGTGAACAATTGCTCCCTGTGCGACAAGAAGGAACGATCGGGAGGGACGGAAGATGGATGAACCGATTGCAGAACAGGAGCCGGCACCGGTTTCCGCGAGAGATCTTTTGCTGGAGATCGAGCTTGACGCTACGCTTCAGTTTGGCTCGCGCGAGATGCCGCTGAAGGAGGTACTGGCCTTTGGGCCGGGAGATGTGCTGGAACTCGACCGGCAGGTCGCAGAGCCGGTGGACCTGGTGGTTGGCGACAGAATCATGGCGCGCGGCGAGGTGGTGATCGTCAATGGCAACTTTGCCCTGTTGGTGACCGAAGTGGCGGAACCGCAGATGCGGCTGGAGAGCATTCGGTGCCTGTTCTAGGAGGGCAGAGGCTGGGGCCGGCGGTAGCGCAGGCGGTTGGCGGAGCGGATGGAGGTGCATGTGGAGGACCGGATGGATGTGAAGATGGAGATCGGATTGGATACTTACCGGCCTTCGGGCGCAGTGGGCGCGGTGCCCGGCCGTAACGTGCGTGGAACCGAGACGTGGCGCGACGAGCGGGCTGTGTGCGGCAATGCGGCGTGTACGCGGGGCTGGCTGAGGTTGTTGAAGGACCGGCGCCGGCCTATGTTTGAAGGGCGATGGGGATGCAGCGCCGCATGCATGGAGGCGATTGTGGAGGCGGCGGTGAGGCGAGAGCTCGGGGAGGGCCACGTCGCGGAAGAGGACCGGACGCATCATCATCGTGTGCCGCTTGGACTGGTCCTGCTGGCGCAAGGATTGATCACCCAGCCGCAGTTGCAGCATGCGCTCGACATCCAGCGGCGCGCAGGACACGGCCGGATTGGGAGCTGGCTGGTGGCTGAGTGCGGGCTGAAGGAAGAGCGCGTCACGCGCGCTCTGGGCCTGCAGTGGAACTGCCCGGTCCTGCCGATGGAGGGGTTCGATCCGGGAGCGATGGCTCTGCTGGCGCCGAAGTTGCTGGTGGAGAAACTGGAGATGGTCCCGCTGCGGATTGCGGGCAGACGGATTCTTTACCTGGCGTTTGAAGACCGGTTGGATGCTTCGGCGGCATTCGCCATGGAGCGCATGAGCGGGTTGAAGGTGGAGAGCGGACTGGCCGACGGAGCGCAGTTGAAGGCTGCGCGACAACGCCTGTGCGAGTGCGAGTTTGTGGATGCGGCGTACGAGCAGGTTGCGGACATCGAGTCCATGTCGAGCAAGATCACATCCGCTCTCGGCAGGCACCAGCCGAGGGCGTCGCGGCTGGTCCGGGTGCATCAGTTCTACTGGTTGCGGATGTGGCTGGAGAGAGGCGCGATGAGCACCCGCGATGGAGGCGTTCCCGCGACGAAGGAAGATGTTGTGGACCGCATTTATACGGTGGGATACGAACAGTGAACTCACGCTCTCCTCGATGGCAAACAGGCCGAATGAATCGTTCGTCATGGTGTATCCCCCCGGCGGTAATAGCGTAAAGTATTCAAAAGATGCAGGTTAAGCTCGCGCTAAGCGCGTGAGACGTAGTAAAGGCGAAGAGGCAGTGGTAAGGGGTTAGTGGTAAGGGGTCAGTAAAGGCGAAGATCCTGGCGGGTTCGGTTGCTTCGGACATGCGGGTTCTCCCTTTGTGTACGAAAAAGTCTCAAAGTATTCAAAAAAGGCATGTTAAGTCTGGACTTGGTCTGGATTGGGTCTGGACTAAGTCTGGACTTGGTTGCGACGGTTGAGGGCCATGGCCAGTGGTGCGCTAAAAGGCGAAGACCTAGCGGGTTCGGTTGCGGCGATCATGAAGTTCCTCCTCGGTATTGCTGGGGGGGGGGGTATACCCCCCTAAAGTCATAAGATATTCAAAAGACGATAGTTAGATCTGGACTCGATCTGGATCAGGTCTGCATGATATTCATTCCAGATGGCTTAGATCTGTCGATCTTCTTAATCAATAACTTAGAGCGTTTTCACCAATAGTGTAGAGTATCGCGCTGCGAACAAAATGCGGGGATTCTTCGCTGCGCTCAGAATGACAATTTCAAGAGGCACTGCGTTCAGAATGACAATTCATTTCCCTCTACAGCTAGCGGTTAAAAGCGAAGACCCGGCTGGTTGGCCGGGTCTGTTTGGTTTTGCTTACTGATTTAATTATACGGGATGGAGGGAAACTACTATGCCAACTATTTTTAAGTTTTAAGTGGTTTGGTTGGTGTTGGTTAGGGGGAATTGGGGGGTTCGAGGGTATTGACAAGAAAACAGGGGTAAGGGGTAAGGGAGCAGCCAAGGCCCGGGGATAAATCCCCTTGATTCGATTGGCTTTATTCAGGGGGCTGAAGCCCCATGCTCCCTCCGAAAAGGCAAAGGCAACGGCGAAGATGGGGCACCCGGCTTCGTGAGTACATCGCGATGAGACTGCGGCGAAGATGGGGGCACCCGGCGATTTTTCCGGTTCGAGCTATGGGCTATGAGCTGTGTGGTATGAGGATGGGGCGGTTGGCAAGGGCAAGGACGGAGTTTTGTGGGAGAAAGGGGTGGAGGGTTGAGGTGGGCGCGAGTTCTTCGGGGTTCCTTCGACAAGCTCAGGACAGGCTCTTCGACTGCGCAACTCGCAGAGTGCGTGAGCTGCTCCGCTCAGTGATGACAGATTGATCGGTTGTGCGGGGGAGAACATGCAACGGCGCGGGGTTCATAAGAGGCGCTGAGGTTGCATTGTTCTAACCTGGCAACCCATTCATTGGCACGCGACGTGCATTGATGCACGGCATGGACAGTGGTCTCTATGCCGCATATACCGGGTTGCTGGCGCGGACGCAGGCGCTGGATACGGCAGCCAATAACCTGGCGAACGCCGGGACGGTGGGATTTCGCGCGCAGCGGGACTACTTCCGCAGCGTTCTGGCGGGGACCGAGAACGAGGCGTCTGCTTCGCAGGTGGGCGACGCAGTCAACGACTTTGGCGTGCTGGGCGGAAACCTGATCGACCAGGGACAGGGAGCAGTGACGGCGACGGGCAATCCTCTGGATATGGCGCTGAATGGGGCTGGATTCTTCGCCATTCAGTCGGCCCAGGGGGTGCAGTATACGAGGGATGGGGCGTTTCGGCGGTCCGACACGGGCCAGCTTGAGACGGCAGAGGGTGAGCCGGTACTCGATATTAGCGGCAATCCAATTACGATTCCCAGCGGCACGGTGAACATTGGGCCGGACGGGAGCATCTCGGTGACGAGCGATGGAGTGAGCGCGATCGCCGGACAGGTTGGGGTCTACGGATTTCCCGCCGGGACAGATCTGATTGCGCAGGGGACCAACCGGTTTGCAGCGCCCGACGGAGTGCAGGCGACGGTGGTGTCGGCGCCGGTGGAGCAGGGCGCGCTGGAGGGAGCGAACCTGGATGCGGTGCATGGGACGATGCAGTTGATCCTGGTGCAGCGCCAGGGCGAGATGATGCAGAAGGCGTTGAGCGTCTTCTACAACGACTTCGACAAGACGGCGACGGAGGAACTTGGGCGGGTCTAGCAGGACAGGGGTAAGGGGTCAGTGGTAAGTGGTAAGTGACGCAAGAGGGAGCGGGCGATGATACGAGCTTTGTATACGGCGGCAAGCGGGATGAGCGCGCAGCAGGCGAATCTGGATACGGTGGCGAACAACCTGGCGAACTCGGCGACGACCGGATTTCGCAGCCGCAAGATGCAGTTCGAGGACATGATCTACCAGAACATGGTGATGCCGGGCTCGGCGTCGAGCACGTCGACGACCTCGGCGGGACTGCAGATCGGGCTTGGCACCAAGTCGACCGCGAGCGAGGTGATTATGACCCAGGGCGACTTCCAGCAGACGGGGAACTCGCTCGATCTGGCGATCCAGGGCGCGGGGTTCTTCCAGGTGCAACTGCCCAACGGGACGATTGCCTACACGCGCGACGGGAACTTCAGCATGAACAACGCCGGGGTGGTGACGGACGCCAACGGAAACCAACTGCTGCCGGCGGTGACAATTCCATCGAACGCGACGAATGTGACGATCTCGCAGTATGGAGTGGTATCGGCGACGCTGCCCGGGCAGACGGTGTCGAGCCAGTTGGGGACGATCCAGTTGGCGACGTTCCCCAATCCGGGCGGGCTGAACTCGCTGGGAAGCAACCTTCTGCAGCCGACCTCGTCGTCGGGCAACGCGATCACGGACGTGCCGGGAGGAAGCAGCGGAATGGGAACGCTGCAACAGGGCTATCTGGAGAACTCGAACGTGGATGTGGTGGCCGAGTTCGTCAACATGATCCTGGCGCAGCGGGCGTACGAGAGCAACTCGAAGGTGGTGCATGTGGCCGACGACATGTACTCGCAGATCAACGGCATGGTGCGGTGATGGGAGGTTGGCGATGAGGCGGGGCCGGATTAGTGCTGCGTTGCTGACGGGGATGTTGCTGGGGAGCGGAGCGGCCGCGCGGCCGGGGACGGCGGTCGCGCAAGGGCCGGTTGCCGCGGCGGCGCAGGCAGAATGCGGGGCCCAGGGGTATCGAGTGGTGGCCCGGTGGTGGGACGTTGTGCTGGGACGGGATTGGGAGCTGCGCCAGGCGTGCGCGCACCCGGAGTGGCCGGCGCGATTGGTTGCGGCGAGTGCGATGGGTGCGGGTTCGACGGCGCGAGATGGAGTGGCCGGGACGAAGGAGGTTGCGCAGGCCAAGCAACCACTGCTGGTCCATGCGGGAGATCGCGTACGGCTTTGGTCGCAGGACGAGATGGTGCGCATCGAGATGAGCGGAGTGGTGGAGCAATCGGCGCGCGGCGGGGAGCACGTGGTGGTGCAGATCGCACGGCAGAACGAGGACGCGGGCATGACGGTGGAACGCATCGGTGGAATTGTGCGCGGGGCCGGGGACGTGGAGATGGAACGATGAAGATGCGACTGAGGCCGATGACGATGGATGCCTACAACGCGGCTTTGAAAGAGTGCGGCTCGCAGGAGGAGAGAGACGAACTGCTTCGGATGTACTTGCAGTCTCGGGCCGTCGAACAGAATCGCCGGATAAAGCTGCCAGCCCAGGAGAGCGCGGCCCCCGGACGGATGACGATGTCCAATGCTGAATCGCAGCCAGATGAATTGGGGTCGGATGGATTGAGGCCGGTTGGATTGGCGAGTGCAGTTGTTGGATGGTTTGGCGTGCTGTTGGCGCTGCCGATGACTTCGATTATCTGGGGGCAGACTCCCGCGGCGACTCCCGCTGCAACTGTAGCTGCTGTGGCGACTGTGGCGCCCGCGGCGACGAAGTCCAAACCGAACGCAAAACCTCTGAGCGCGGGCAGCGATCCGGCGGCCGCGTCGCTGGAGGCGTATCTGACGCGCGTGCGGCTGGAGAACAAGGCCGCGCAGTCGTCCACCGGCGCGATCTGGACGGAATCTGGCCGGTTGACGCGAATGTCGACCGATGTGCGGGCGATGCGGCCGCACGACCTCATCTCGGTGGTGGTGTCGGAGAACCTGGCGGCATCGACCGATGGGACGGTGAAGAACTCGCGGGCGACGAGTGCGAACTCGGGGATTTCGGGGCTGATCGGGACACTTCACACGGGCAACGCGCTGCAGAACCTGGTGAACCAAAACTCCGCGTCGGCGTTGAACGCGCAGGGCGCGAGCGCGAGCAACTCCAGCCTGGCGACGACGCTGGGCGGGCAGGTGGTGGAGGTGCTGCCCAACGGGATGCTGGTGATCGAGGCGGCGCGTCAGGTGGAGTTTGCCCAGCAGGTGCAGACGATCGTGCTGCGCGGACTGGTGAGGCCGGAGGACATCTCGCAGCAGAACCAGGTGCTGTCGACGGCGATTTCGAGCCTGGAAGTACAGGTTCGGGGCAAGGGAATTATCAACGACTACACGCACCGGCAGAATGCGCTGGTGCGCTTTTTCCAGAACATACTGGTGTTTTAAGGACAGTGGTCAGTGGTCAGTGGTAAGTGGTCAGTGATAAGTGGTCAGTTGGTGGGAGAGGTGTTGGGGATGCGGCGAAGTGCGATGGTTTCGATGATAGTGTTGATGACCGCGATGGCGTGTGCGGCTGAGGATGCGCCGCCGCAGCGCGAGGCGCGCATCAAGGACATCGCGACGGTGGAGGGAATTCGCAACAACCAGTTGGTGGGCTACGGGATCGTGGTCGGGTTGCATGGCACAGGCGACAGCCAGCAGACGGGGTTTTCGGTGCAGACGCTGGCTTCGATGCTGCTGCGCATGGGGGTGAGCGTGCCGGCGACGGGGATTCGCGTGCAGAACCTGGCGGCGGTCTTTGTGTCGGCGACGCTGCCTCCGTTCGCGCGGCCTGGGGCCCAGATCGACAGTACGATTTCTTCTGCCGGGGACGCGACGAGCCTGGAGGGCGGGATGCTGCTGATGACTCCTCTCTACGGCGCGGACGGCAAGATCTACGCGCAAGCTCAGGGGCCGTTGGTGGTTGGCGGCTACTCGGTGAGCGTGAACGGCAACACCAAGCAGTTTAACCACCCGACGACGGCGCGGATTCCCGAGGGCGCGATGGTGGAACGCGGGGTTGCGGCGCCGCTGGAGGGACTGGCGAGCGTATCGCTGCTATTGAACGAGGACGACTTCAAGAGCGCGGAGGCGGTGGCGGCGGGGATCGACAAGGAGATTGGGGCGAGTTCGGCGCGTGTGGTGGACAGCCGGACGGTGGAGATTCGCGTGGCCGCGGGCCAGGATGTGCCCGAGCTGCTGGCGCGCGTGGAGGCGATCGAGGTGCCGTTCTATCCGCGGGCGAAGGTTGTGGTGAACGAGCGGACCGGGACGGTGGTGATTGGCGGGTCGGTGGTGCTGCAGCCGGTGTCGATTCTGCATGGGGGTTTGGCGGTCAACATCGTGAGCCAGTTCGAGGTCTCGCAGCCGTCCCCGTTCTCCTCCGCCGGAACCACGCAGGTGGTGCAGCAGTCGCGGGTGGAGGCGAAGGACAAGCCGGTGAACCGGATCGAGCTGAAGCAGGGAGCGACGGTGGACGACCTGGTGCGCAGCCTACAGACGATTGGGGCCTCGGCGCGGGACGTGATCTCGATCCTACAGGCGATGAAGGCGGCAGGCGCGCTGGAAGCGGAGCTTGAAGTGCTATGAACTTTGCGATTTCAGCAGCGGGAACAGTGCCTCTGGCGAGTGCGACGCAGCCTGCAACAGCCAGCGCCGTGGAGCATCGCAAGCTGACGGATGCGGCGCAGCAGTTTGAGGGCATGTTGTTGCAGGAGATGTTGAAACCGATGAGGGAGCATGGGTTCTGCCAGGAAGAAGGTGGGGAGGATGACGATAACAAGGACGAAGGCAGCGGCTTTGGCGATACCCTGAGCAGCTTCGGCACCGAGGCCGTGGCGACGGCGATAGCGAAGGGCGGCGGGCTGGGACTTGCGAAGCGCGTGGTGGAGCAGGTGGAGGGCGAAAAAACCGCGCGTGACGCAGGAGTTATTGCAGGTGAATCGAAGGTGCGACAGAGTCCGAAATAAATTTTGTACGGCACTAAAGAGTTAATTGAGTTTGGTCGATTAAAAAAAAAGATAAGTCCTTATGGAGGTTGGATTGAGCTACTTGAACGGGATTGGAAGTCCACAGCAGATTTTTAATGCGACCGAAGCTGCTGCATTGGGCAACACGAGCAGCGCTACGAAAACGGAGAAAAGCGCGGCGCTGGAGTCAGCAGCGGCACAGGATATTATGAGCAGCGCGAGTGCGTTCGACCGGGCGAGTTTGAGCGCGAACGCCGTATTGATGGCGCAGGCGTTGTCGGGAAGCGACGTACGGACCGACAGGGTTGCGGGCTTGCAACAGTCGATCGCCGCGGGGACGTACAACGTCTCTTCGTCGGATGTGGCTGACAAAGTGATCAGCGCCCTGCTGCAGTAGCGCGGCATGCGGAGCAGTCGATGTCTGAAGGTGTAGCTGAGACGGTAGGGACGGACACATGGAGCGGCTTGCTCGAGGAGACTCGGCAGGCGCTTTCGACGTTGCGCGTCGAAGATCTGGAGGAGTTTTCCGCGCGCGCCGAGAGAATGTTCTATGCGGCCGCCGGATTGGAGTCGCGGCGGCAGAGAATAGTGCTTCGCGGAGCTGAGCGGGCGAAGGTGGCGAGAGAACATCGTTTGCTGGGCGACCTGCTGAGAGCGACGGACAAGAACCTGCAGGTGTTGCGGCGGCTCGAGGGGCGGCTTCACGGGCGGGAGCGCGCGGGCGAGGGGAACGAACGATGGGTACTCTGACGGCATTGTTGAACCTGTCGCAGAACTCGCTGGAGGCGAACCAGGCCGCGCTCGACATTACGTCGAACAACGTGGCGAACGCCAACACGCCCGGCTATACGGACGAGGTTGCGACGTGGCAGGAGAACGACTCGGTGCAACTGAGCGCGAATGCCTTGGTGGGCGAGGGGGCCAGTGTTTCCGCGGTGTCGCAGCGGGACCCGGTGTTGAACCAGCAGGTAAATAACCAGACGCAACTGGAGGCATCGAGTGCGTCCGAGAGCGCCGCGCTGAGCGATCTGCAGTCGATCTTCGGCATTACCACGACTTCCACAACGGCTGTATCGACGACGCTGGGCACGGACATGAATGCGTTCTTCAGCTCGCTGAGCGCGCTGGAGGCGAGTCCTTCCGACATCTCGACGCGGCAGGCTGTGTTGAGCGCGGCAAAGACGCTGGCGACGGACTTCAACACCGCGTCGAGCCAGATCACACAGCAGAACACCGCGTTGAACCAGCAGGTGCTTGGCGATGTCAGCGAGATCAACTCGCTGACATCGTCGATCGCCACGCTGAACCTGCAGATCGAGGCCACCAGCCCGAACGCGGACGCGGGCACGCTGGAAGACCAGCGGCAGCAGGACCTGACGCAATTGTCGCAGTACATCGGGTTCAGCCAAACCAAGACCGAAAACAATGGGCTGACGCTGACGACGGCGACTGGACAGGTGCTGGTGAGCGAAGGCCAGTCCTATGCGCTGAGCACGACCAACGTCGGCAACAAGGGCAATCTGTATGCAACCGGCGGCTATCTGGACGTGACTACATCAACCGGGCAGGACATTACTTCGGATTTGGATGGAACGGTCAGCGGGGCCATCACGGGCGGCTCGCTGGGCGGGATATTGAAGGCGCGGGACCAGGACCTGCCGACGATTTCGAATAAGCTGGACCAGTTGGCATATTTACTCAGCAATGTTGTGAATACGCAGAATGAGGCTGGCGTGGACCTGAACGGCAACGCTGGGGGGGCCTTCTTCTCGACGATTCAGAATGTGAACGATGCGGCGGGAAGCATTACCCTCCTCATCAAGGACCCGAGTGCGATTGCCGCAGCGGGCGTGGGCGAGGGCGCGAGTGGCAGCACAAACGCCACCGCGCTGGCCGGACTTGTGAACGCACCGATCGATATTGAAGGCCAGACGGCTTCACAGTTCTACGCGTCGCTTCTGACGCAGTTGGGCGATACGGTGTCTGGCGTATCGAACGAGAACACGACACAGAAGGCATCGCTGACACAACTGACGACGCAGCAGAGTTCGCTGTCGAGCGTATCGCTGGACCAGGAGGCGGCGAACCTGACGCTGTATGAGCGGTCGTACGAGGCGGCGTCGAAGGTGTTCACGATTGTGGATGAACTGATGGCCTCGGCTCTGAACCTGGGCGAAGCGACCACGGTGACGTAAGCGGCGGAGTTGGCGAAAGGCTGGCAGCGGCTGGACGAAACAAGCGGCGGCTGGACGAAAGAGGAAAAGCAAACGATGCGAGTCGATCCACATTACGTAAGCGGACTGGTTGCCTCCTTGAACAGTTCGACGCTGGCCGAGCAGAAGTTGACGGGCGAGCTTTCGTCGGGGCTGGCGGTTACTTCGCTCTCGGACAATCCAGTGGCTGCGGGACAGGCCACGATGCTGACCTCGGCGGTCAGCCAGGACGACACGTTCGTGCAGACGGCGGCGACTGCCGAGAGCCTGATGCAGGTGGCCGACAGCGCGCTGGGAAGCGTGGTGACACAACTGACCTCGGCGCTGTCGCTGGCGGTGGAGGGCAACAGCGGGACGGAAAGCGCATCCGATCTGACGGGTCTGTCGCAGCAGTTGGGCAGCATCCGGGACCAGGTGGTCGCGCTGGCGAATACAAACTACCAGGGGACGTACATCTTTGCCGGAAGCAAGGGCAACGTGCAGCCGTTTACCACGGATACCAGCACCTCGCCGGCGACGACGACCTACCACGGCGACTCGAATACAAACTCGGTAACGACAGAGAACGGGCAGAAGATCCAAACCGGGCTGGCCGGTTCGGCGGTGTTCACCGCGTCCGGCGCGGACGTGATGACGGCACTGAATAATCTGGTTGCGGACTTTGCCGGCGGCACGGTGAGCGGGACGGCGAGCACGGACATCGGCGTGCTGCAGACGGCGCTGAGCAACGTATCGCAACAGCGGCTCTCGCTGGACAGCTCACTGAGCCGGATACAGACGGCAAGCAGCTTCGCGCAGACCGACGCCACCAACCGGACAGCTACGGTGAGCACACTGGTTTCGGCGGACCCGGCGACGGTGGCGACACAACTGAGTTCGGCGGAGACGCAGAACCAGGCGCTGATGAGCGTGATCGCGACGGTGGAGAAACAGAGCCTCTTCGACATGATCCAATAGGCCGCAATTTGGAAGTGGATTTAGAGCGGTTTCACCGCAACTGTTATCGCGTGAGAATTATTAAAGTGGTTTTTCTTGAGGAAAAACCACACAAACATTCTTCGCTCCGGTAAAGGCCTGCGGTGAAACCGCTCTAGGCGGAGCGGTTGGAAGTGAATCCAAGCGGATTGGCTGGAAGTGGATTTAGGCGGACCAGCGAGTGGGGATGGCTTCGCCGTCGTCGTAAGGGTGTGCCGGGGCTGAGGCGGAGGGTTGTTTGGCGTAGCGCTCGGCCTGGGAGCGGAGTTCGCGGGGGAGGAGTTGCTGTGCCTCGGGATCGCGGGCGACGACCAGCCAAGCCTCGCGGACGTTGCGCAGGCAACCGATCACCTCGGTGAACTGCTGGTGCGAGGCGAGGCGGGACGCTTCCAGCGTCATGGTGAACATGGCGGCGTAAAAGTCTGCGAGCGCGACGGCGGGCTTGCCCCCGATGTCTGTGCGCAGTCGGGCCTGGAGGTACATGACGATGTCGAGGGCGCGCTTGACGGCGATTCGGCGGCCGAGTTCGTCGCCCTCATCGACGCACTGGATGGCGCGGTAGAGGAAGCGGATGGCACCGTCGTAGAGGGCGATGACGAGTTCGACGCCGTTGGCGCCGAGGAGGGCCTGTTGCTGGTATGCGGTTTCCATGGTGATCCTATCCTGTAGTGCCGGTGTTGTAGCCGGTCATGGCGCTGTAGAGTTCGTTTATCTCGTTGAGTTGCTCCGGGATGGCCTGAAGAACCTGGTTGGCGGTGTTGAGTTCGGCTGTGATGTTGGCCTTCTGGGTGGCGATCAGGGCATTTTGGGCGGTGACATTGTCGTTGAGGGCGGTCTCCTGGCTGGAGTTGGAGGCGAGGGCGAGGGAGATGGCACCGGTGGGGCTGGAGTTGCCGAGAGTGCCGAGGGTGGCGGCGAGCGACTGTCCGAAGCTGTTGGAGTTTTGCAGAAAGCCGACGACGCCGGAGTAGTTGGAGTTGAGGATGGAGTCGAGGGTGGAACTGTCCAGGGAGAGCGTTCCGGTGTTGCTGACGGAGATGCCGAGCTGGTCGAGGTTGCTGACGGAGCCGCTGGCGGTGCCCGTGGTGAGGGCCATCGAGAGGGCGCTCTGGATCTGGGCGACGATGGGGTTGCCGTAGAGGGGCTCTGCGTTGCCGGAGGAGTCGTTTCCCTCCTGCGTGGTGAGGTCGCCAAGGACTTTGTTGTAGGCGGAGACGAAGGTGGAGAAGGCTGTCTCGACGTCCGTGTTGTCGTTGACGATCTCGATCTGGACCGGGGTTGTGGATTTGGAGAGGAGCTGGAAGGTGACTCCGGGGATGGCGGTGCTGACAGTGTTGGAACTGCTGTCGATGGAGATGCCATCGACGGTGAGCAGGGCGTCCTGCGCGGTGAGGCCGGTGTTGATGTTGAGCGTGCTGGCAGGGGTGGAGACGTCCGTGAGGCCGGCGTAGGTGGCGGCCGGGGTGGTGGTGGTGAGGGAGCTGGCTGTGGTGTTGATGGTGGCTGAGCCGGTGGAGTCGGTTGCGCCGGCGATGATTAGCTTAGCGCCGCTTACCGTGGCCTTGAGTCCGGCAGAGGAGAATCCGCTGTCTGCATTGAGCGCCGCGGCAGCGTCGGCGAGGGAGAGCGGGGTGGAGCCGAGATCGACGGTCTGCGCGGTGGCTCCGCTGACCGAGTAGCTGAAGGTCCCGGAGAGCTTGCTGGCGGAGGAGGGGAGAGTGAAGGTGTTGCTTGCGGCGACGGTGGAGGTGGGAGCGACATCGGATGCGGCGATGGTGGGTGAGGTGGTGGTAGCGGTAGTGCCTCCCTGGGTGACGGTGAGCGCACCGGCGGCACCGCTGGTTTTACTGACCAGGGAGAGGCGTGAGCCTGTGGTGTCTGAGATGACGCTGGCGGTGACGCCGACGTCTGCGTAGTTGATGGCGGCGGCGTAGGTGGCGAGGGTGTCGCTAGTGCCGCTGACGACGGGGATGGTGGTAGCGGGGCCGGAGCCGACCTGGAGGGTGAGCGCGCCGCTGATGGTGTCGTTGGCGGCGATGGGGTCGGAGTAATCGGAGGCGGTCTGCGCGAGCTGGCTGACGACGACGGTGTGGGTCCCGGCGGAGGCGGTCGAGCCGGCGCTGGTGAGGGTGAGGACGTCGGTGTCTGAGCTGGAGCCTTCTTTTTCCGTCATGACGCCTTCAAAGTCCGTGAGGGCGTTGAGGCTGGTGCTGAGGGAGCTAAGGTCGGCGCCGATGGATGTAAGCGCGGTATCGTCTGACTTGAGCGCGGTGAGCTGTGTGTTCCACGGCGTCTCAACCTGCTGGAGGTTGGCGACGATGCTTGCGACCGTGGTGGTGACATCGAATCCATCGCCGCTGGTGGCCGCGCCGAAGTTGATTCCTACCGCTCCCATAATTTTTCCCTGCTGGCGGACAAAGGGAACTTCGCCGGCCTGTGTTGTGGTTGAAGCAAATGCATGGCCATGCGATGCGGGCCGAGATTAGAGCGCGTTCACGGATGGGTTAAGAAAGCCGGGCGGCCCTGTTGCGGGCCGCCCGGGCCAAGCGCCTCCGGGGTTACGGAGGCGCCTGTGAACCTCGTGAAGTTACTGGAGGAGCTTGAGAACTTCCTGCTGGACGCTGTTGGCCTGGGCCAGAGCGGAGATACCGGTCTGGGAGAGGATCTGGAACTTGGACAGGTTAGAGGCGGCAGCGCCGTAGTCGGTTGCGCTGATGGAGTTCTGTGCGGAGGCGAGGTTGACCGATTCCGCGCTGGCTACACCGGCGGCCGAGGTGAGTTCGTTGATGTCGGCGCCGAGCGTGCCGCGCTGGAAGGAGACGGTGCTGATGGCGTTGGTGATGGCTTGCGACGCAGCCGTCGCGTTGGCCGTTGAAATGGTTGAGAAATTGGTTGCGAGGTCTGTGCCCGTTCCAATGGTGGTCCCGGTAGGCGTCTGTTTAAAGCCGTTTCCAGACCCGTTCGACAACCCACCAGCAGATGCAGAGTCGGCGATGGTTATCGAGGTGCCGGTCAGGCCGCTGATGGAAAGACCCGCAGCAGCGAAGCTGGCGTCGCCGTTCAACTGAGCGGCCAACTGCGCAAGCGTTGTTCCCGCGGTAACCGTGGCGTTGTACGTGCTTGAACCGCCGTTGATGGTGAGGTTACCACCCACTGTGCTGGTGGATGCGGCTACGATGAAAGTCACCGGGTCACCCGCTGCACCTGCGTCGACAGCGCCAACGTTACTTGGGGCTCCAGCCGCTGCGCTGCTGCCGATGTTGCTTGTGGTGAGCGCACCCACGACGTCCGCGTAGGCGCTCGTTCCGGTAGAGGTGCCATCGCTGACGGTGATGGTGGTGGTGTTGTCCGTGAAGACCTGATTGCTGTTGTAGTTGGTGTGGCTGCCGATGTTGCCGATCTGTTGCAGGATGTTGGCGTATTCCTGGTTGGCTGAACCGACCTGCTGGGTTGTGAGGGTACCGCCTCCGATTTCAGTCGCGATGGTGACAGCCGAGTCGAGCAGGCTGGTGACCTGGGAGAGCGCGCCGTCGGCGGTCTGCAGCATGCCGATACCGGCAGAGGCGTTTGTGGCCGACTGCGAGAGCGCGGCTACGTTTGCAGCCATGCCGTTCGCTACGGCGAGGCCGGAAGGATCGTCTGCGCCGGAGTTGATGCGCGAACCGGAAGAGAGCTGCTGGAGGGTTGACTGAAGATTCGACTGTGTCGAATTGATGTTGTTCTGCGCGTAGAGAGCGGAGATGTTATTGAGGATACTTAGAGACATGAGTGATGCTCCTGGATGAAGAAATTTAGTTGCGACCGCACTGCCCGCCCCGGTACCGAATCCGTCGTTCCGGATACAGTGAGCGGGAGGCTTCGCGTTCCCACACATCATCGGCGCTTGATGTTTCAACTTTAGAGAGAGGCGGAAATATTTTTATTTGTCGGGATTTTCCAGAATTACTGTAAATTGCCGCCTACTATTTATTCCGTCCGGATACCAATAGGGAACAGCAAGAGCGCGCGGGATTTAATAAGGAGGATTTAATCAATGCGGAAAAGATGCAACAGATATTATGCCGTGTCATGTCTGGCCGGCATCCGCCGATATGCTCATTGAAGCCAAAAAATCAGGACAGGAAGAAATGCAGATTGTTAATAAATAGCCGACCGCGCTCAATCTCGAAGTGCAACATTTCACTTCGAGACGGTGTTGCACGGACGAGTGTACGAGCGGTTGAGCTTATCCGAGCGTATTTACATCCAGTCTCGGTTGGAGTTGAGTTTCAAGGCGGCGGCAATTGCCGCCGCCTTGAAACGGGGCTGTCGACGATCAGCCGTGAGCCGCGGCGCAACGGTTGCATCGCTGGCCGATATTCCAAGTGCGATCGACGAAACAGCAAGGCAACACGCGAATGCTGCGGCAAGGGCAGTTTAGAAACACGGCAGAACGGTTCGCACGCTGTTGTGCGAATCGAGCCGTCGAATAGAAACGGAGCAGAGAGAATGAGCGGAACAATTCTGGTAGTGGATGATTCGGCCATGATGAGAAAGGTTATATTGCGCACGCTCAAGATGGCGGGCTTGGAGTTTGACAGGGTCCTGGAGGCGGGGAATGGGAAGGAAGCTCTGGTCTGTCTGCGCACGAACGAGGTCGAACTTATTATGTGCGACATTAATATGCCAGTTATGACTGGATTGCAGTTGTTGCAGCAGATAAAAGAGGAGAATCTCGCGGTTGGCGTGCCGATTGTGATGGTTACGACCGAAAGCAGCGAGTCGCAGGTCCGCCAGGCGATCCTTTGCGGCGCACGTGGCTACATCCGAAAGCCATTCAGCACCGAACACATTGTGAATCACGTCAAGCCGCTACTTACAGCGTAAGCCATCGAATATATCCTTGCGTCATACCGCGAAATATTGGCAAAGCGAGGACTTATTGGATTCCGGACCGGGACCGGAGTTATTTACAAGCAGCCATCGGGGAAAACACCATGTTTAATTGCGATATTGATTTGAAGTCAAGTGCCGCGGAGGCTTTTCTCTCTACCGCGAATATTGAGCATGCCGATGCGAGCGTCATGGAAGTCTTCAGCATGGTGTTCGGGTTCGAGGCCGAGGCGATTCAGACTCCGGACTCCGACCAAAGTCTGTGCGCGGTGGACGAAAGAACGGCCATCGTTGGCTTTTCCGGCACGATGCGCGGGGCGTGTCAGATTCGCATGAGCTCCCTGGCCGCGAGCTCGATTGCGTCTGCCATGCTGGGCGGCGCGCCGGTCGCCGAAGGCGACGATTCAATCGATGACGCCCTGGGCGAACTGTGCAACATGATTGCGGGCGGCTGGAAGAACGGCATTTCAAGCTTTTGCGAATGCACTCTGTCGCCGCCGACAGTTATCTCCGGCCGGAACTACAAGGTCCACTTTCATAAGCTCTCGATGGAGCTTTCGCGGTTCTACAAGTTCAACGGCCACAGTCTTCATCTCACCCTGCGTTGCGAGGCGATGATGCCTCTGGATCAGTAGGAGGAACACTTCCGGGCGGTGGTGCAGCGTTGCGTGAAGGTTCGACGAAGTCCGTCGATAAGCAGAGTGTAAGGCTCCTGAGACTCCGAGGCCTGGCAGATATGAGCGATCGATTGGAGATGCTCGAGGGGACACTCGACCTCATGGAGGAAGGGGTCGCGATACTCGATGAGCAATCGAACATATTGTTCTGGAACAAGGCGGCGTCATCGCTGACCGGATACCTGACCGACGATGTGATCTGCCGGCGGTGCCCGAAGGATTTGTACCGGATCGACGAGAAGCACCGGAGCCGGGCGGGCGCGAATGGCGAAGCAGGCGTGCCCGGCGGGCAGATGCGCGCGCCGGTGGGATATGGGGGGGCAATCGCGGGGTATACGAGCCGAGTGCCGCTGCTGGATGTCCGTCCGGAGAACGATGAGGAGCGCGATGAGCTGCTGCAAGCTCCGACTCTGGTATCGATGAGCCACAAACTGGGGCATCCGGTTCCAGTCATGCTGCGCAAAGTCGTGCTTCGGGATTCTCAGGATACACAGATGGGCGCGGCCCTGCTGTTCTATCCGGTGGAAGAGGTGGATGCGCTGCCGCATGGAGAGACCGGCGAGGGCGTGGACATCGAACGCAGCCAGGCGGAGATGGAGGACCGGCTGGATGCGGCGCACCACCAGTGGGCGGCCAATCGCATGCCGTTCGGACTGCTGTGGATTACGGTCGATCAGGCACGGGAGCTGCGCAAGACGCACGGCCGGGATGCGTGCGAGGCGATGCTGCGGACGGTTGAGCAGACGCTGCTGCGACAGATGCACCCGGCGGAGATTATCGGCCGGTGGGGCAACGATGAATTTTTGGTGGTGGCGCATGAGCGCACGGTGGAACTGCTGGGGGACCATGCGCGACGCCTTGCGGGACTGGCGCGGACGGCGGACTTCCGCTGGTGGGGCGACCGGGTGGGGCTGACAGTAAGTATTGGAGCAAGTCAGGCGATTGAGGGCGACACGCTGCCGTCTCTGTTGAAGCGGGCGCGGCAGGCGATGCAGACCAGCGGATACGCGGGCGGTAACCGCGTGACCGAAGCAAGGGGCGCCTAATGCTCCCAATCATAGGAATCATTGTTGTATTCGGAGCGGTGATTGCCGGGTTCCTGATGGAGAAGGGAAACATCCTTGTCCTGCTGCAGCCGTCGGAGATGGTGACAATCATCGGGGCGGCCTGCGGCACGTTGCTGGTTGCCAACCCGATGCACATCATCAAGGCGGTGATCGCGGGCGTGCTGGAGACGCTGGGTGCTTCAAAGTTTGGCAAGACGCGCTATCTGGACACGCTGCGGATGATGTATGAGCTATGCAACAAGGTACGCAAGAAGGGACTGATGGGGATCGAGGACGACGTGGAGAAGCCGCTGGAGAGCGAGATATTCAAGAAGTATCCGGATTTTCTGAAGGACAGTCATATTCTGGCGTTCCTGTGCGACACACTGCGCACGGCGATCACCGGAGGGGTCGAGCCGTTCGACATGGACCAGATGATGGAGCTGGACATGGAGGTCACTCACCACAATACGATGGAACCGGTCCATGCGCTGACGACGGTGGCGGACGCGCTGCCCGGACTTGGGATTGTGGCCGCCGTGCTGGGCGTGGTGATCACCATGGGAGCGCTGGGAGGGCCACCGGAGGAGATCGGCAAGAAGGTGGCCGCGGCGCTGGTGGGCACATTCCTGGGCATTCTGTTGTGCTATGGGCTGGTGGGACCGCTGGCATCCAGCATGACCAAGAGGGCCGACGAGCACAACTCCTACCTGTATGTGCTGCGGGTGATCATTCTGGCATTTCTGAAAGGGCTTGCCCCGATATTGGCCATCGAAATGGGAAGGCGCGCGATTCCCGAGCATGTGAGGCCGACCTTCGACGAGATGGAGAAGGGATGCAAGAGGCCAGCGGCGGCTGCGGAGCCCGCGGTCGAGGCGCCAGCTTAGAGGCCGCGGCACTGGCCGGCAGGGAAAGCGAGGAGTTGTTCATGGCAGCGTTGGGAAAGCCCGTTCGACCGATCATCGTCATCAAGAAGAAGGTCTCGGGCGCAGGCCACCACGGAGGCGCGTGGAAGGTGGCCTATGCGGACTTCATGACGGCGATGATGTCGCTGTTCATCGTGCTGTGGCTGTTGAACTCGACACCTCAGATCAAGAAGGCGGTTGCCGGATACTTCAACGATCCGCAAAGCAGCGGGAAGGAGACTGGCACCGAGACGGTAGGCTCGGATGAGAGCATCTCGATCGACCAGAAGAATGTAGAGAACCTGAAGGAAGAGATTGAAAAGGCGATTCTCAAGCAGGAAGATCTGAACAAGCTCTCCAAGCAGATCGAGATCACAATAACCGGGGAAGGACTGAAGATCGACCTGATCGAGGACAAAGGAGGCACATTCTTTGAGAGCGGTAGCGCGAAGTTGAGCGAGAACGGCGTCAAGCTGCTGGATATGCTCTCCGGGCAGTTGAAGACGCTGCCCAACCACCTGCTGATCGAGGGGCATACGGACGCACAGCCTTATTCGAGCGCCGCCGAATATACGAACTGGGAACTATCGTCGGACCGTGCAAACTCGGCGCGCCGGTTGTTGCAACAGGGCGGAGTGAGGCCCGACCAAATTTCGCAGGTGCGGGGTTACGCGGACCAGAAGCTGCGTGTGCCATCGAATCCTCTCGATCCATCCAACCGGCGTGTTTCGCTGATCGTGCAATGGATCGATGCAGAGTCCCAGGCCGATGCAAACGCATCGACCCAGCGAGGCGAGGCGAGCAATGGTGCAACCGGGAGAGGCGCAAAGCCCAAAGAAAGTACTCAAAATCCCCAGACAGTCATTGCAGATCAACCGAACAAGCCCAATCCTGCAGCCTCTGGCGGGAGTCAGTTCGTTGCGGCACATCCGGCTACGGCTGCGACACCGAAAACATCGCCAGCCAAGTCCATGTATTCAAGGCAAGCCTGGGAAGAACGGTTGAAAACGATGGTTTCTGCTGCGAAAAAGAAGGCTTGACAATACGCCGGACGAAGAGATGCCGGAGGATGAAGATATATTGTATGAATCGTCGTAACACCGGGTGACAGGAATACGAGGTCATTTGACGATGTATTGCCATTGAGGGGACAGGCTGGAGTACACTTTGCCCTGCGGGGAAGATTCTCTCTCCTCTGAAGCCCTGAGCAAAATTCTCCGTGATTAGAAATTATCTTCGATTAATAAATTAATGGTGGACAGATCGGGAGTCATCGTGGACTATTAATGCATACTCGCCCGGGATTGTTATTGAGGCAGCAGTCGAGAACCCTATTGTCGCATTGAGTCTGTCTTGTAGAACTGTTTGAGGGGACGGTATTTCAATGCAAGTGCTAGTCGTGGAAGACGATCGTTCTTTAGGGGCATTTCTAAAAACTGGGCTGGAGTTAGAGAAGTATCGAGTGGAGTGGGTGCAAGATGGAGAGTCCGCGCTGATACGAGCTGCGGCAGACCATCCGGATTTGATATTGCTTGATTTGAGCCTGCCTCGTCTGGACGGCATGGAGGTACTGACGGAGTTGCGGGCGTCGCACAACGACGCCTCGGTGCTGGTGCTGACGGGACGGAACGATGTTTATGTGCAGGTGCAATGCCTGGACATGGGGGCGGACGATTGCCTGCTGAAGCCGTTCAGCTTCTACGAGCTGACCGCGCGATGCCGGGCGCTGCTGCGGCGGCGCGAGCAGTTTGCCGACCCGGTGCTTCGCCATGGCGATCTGCATCTGCACCGGATCGAGCACACGGTAGAACGCGCAGGGCGGGCGATCGACCTGACGGTGAAGGAGTTTGCGCTGCTGGAGTTTCTGATGCTGCATCGCGGCGAGTGCGTCTCGCGCGGCCAACTGCTGACCGAGGTGTGGCAGATGCCGGCGGAGTCTGTCACAAATGTGGTGGATGTGTACATCAATTACCTGCGGCGAAAGCTGGATGCAGGAGAACTTCATGATGCACAAGCGGTGCTGATCGAGACCGTTCGCGGAATGGGATACAGGCTGGGGGGGCCGAGCCGGAAGCCCGTGGCACGGGAGACCGGACGGACGTCTGCTGTCCCCAGGGCCGCGTACGCCTAGGCGCGGCGTTCGCCAGGGTGAGGAAGCCAGGGCAGCGCGGTATCGACCTGCTTCCTACTTGTGGTGAACCATTTCTCTCCCTATAGTTTCAAATCATTTTTTAATTGCAGTGAACGGACGCAGAGCCAACCGCAATTCTGTCTGAACAACTATAAAAGGCAGCGCAACTTCTGACGAAAATGCGTCAGCGAACAAGGGAGTTATTTTTATGGGCTATGGGCTGGGCAGGAAGAGCGTTGAGAACAAGGCATTGGCACGGACAGTGTTGCTGGCGAGCGCGGATTTGCACTTTCGGGAGCGTCTGAGGCAGGAGCTGACAGCGATGCGCTGGCAGGTGCGCGAGGCAGCAGGCGGCGCGGAGGCAATAGAGCTGCTGGAGGCGCAGGGCGCGGAGGCGATGGTTCTGGACAGCGCTCTGCCCGACCTGGAGGTGACTGAGTTCGCCGGGGTGATGCGAATGCGGCATCCGGTGATGGACCTGCTGCGGATCGACGGAGCCGCGGACGATGGGGGAGCGCGCAGCCCTCGCAGAAACGAGTTGCTGCACGCGTTGCGTCAGGCGCAGCAGGACGTGCGCGGCGTGGGCGAGAGCCCGGCGTGGGCGCTGGCGCCGGTGGCAGTGCCGCGGATCTCCGCCGCGGACCGTCTGGCGCCAGTGGACAGGCGCGCGGCCGCCGCAGAGGATGTAGCGGCGCTACTGCGGTCGCGCAACGCGGTATACTCCGAAGCAAACCAGCGTGGAGCAGCGGTGAAAGAGGAAGGGCCGGAAATGGACAAGCTGGAAGCGGCTAAGCTGGAGGCGCGGGAGCGTGTGCCGACGCTACCGCTTCCGGAGATGGTGGGCGAGAGCCAGGGGATGCTGGAGCTATCGCGGCTGATCCGGCTGGTTGCGCCGCGCTCGTCGACGGTGCTGATTGAGGGAGAGACGGGCACGGGCAAGGAACTGGTTGCCCGTGCGGTGCATCAGTTGAGCACGCGCGCCAGCAAGCCGTTCGTAGTGCTGAACTGCGCGGCAATTCCCGAATCCCTGCTCGAGGCTGAGCTGTTTGGGCACACGCGAGGCGCATTTACCGGGGCGGTGCAGTCGCGCACGGGCAGGATCGAATCGGCCCACGGAGGCACGCTGTTTCTGGACGAGATTGGCGAGATGCCGCTGTCACTCCAGGCCAAGATACTGCGCTTCCTGGAGTCAGGCGAACTGCAGCGCGTGGGCAACAACGAGGTTGTACACGTGGACGTGCGGGTGCTTGCGGCCACCGACGAGCCGCTACAGCAGCGCGTCGCCGAGCACGCATTCCGGCTGGACCTCTATCACCGGCTGGCCGTTTTTCCGGTTGCGTTGCCAGCGCTGCGCGATCGGATGGAGGACGTTCTGCCGCTGGCGGCGCATCTGCTCGGCAAGCTGGGAGAGGAGATGCCGGTGAAGCGGCTATCGGAAGGCGCGGCGGCGAGGCTGATGGAGCACACCTGGCCAGGCAATGTGCGCGAGCTGGCCCATGTTCTGGAGCGGGCAACCATTCTGGCGGAAGACCGCAGAGAGATCGCGCGCAAGGAGATTCAGTTTTAGGAGGGAAATGGGTTGGATTTGAACGTCAATTGCCGATCGATTTTCCTGCCCCCGCCAGACCGTATTCCTTCAGTTTGCGATAGAGTGTTGTCTTGCCGATGCCCAGCAGCCTCGCCGCCATCAACTTGTCGCCGTTCAACTTTCGGATGGTGCCCAGGATCGCGCGCTTCTCCACGTCGGCGATGGAGACGATTGCGCTGCCCGGGTGCCCATATCCGCTATCCAGTCGAGCGCCTGCTGTAGCTACCGGTTTGGTTGAAGCTGCAAAACAAGAATGCGATTCCGCTGTCAGCATGATGTCCACTCCCTATTTTCTGCTCCGCGATCTCCATGTGACCCATCGATTGCACCCACCTCAACCGCGCGCGGACCCGCCGTCGCACGCGGATCTTCCGGCCCACGCGGGCCCTCCTGCGCGTGCAACCGTAGCCGTGCCCGCTCCGGCCTTGGCAACCAATATGCTGCTGCCAACTGGTTTGAAGCTGCTGCCTCGCTGGGGTTGGAGTTCTTCTGCGCCGCGTCCACACAAGACCCCTCCGTTGCCGGCCATTCAATTTGCACCCGAGTGCCCACTCCCGGGGCGCTCATGACCCTGAGGTCCCCGGAGGATGCGGCGACCAGCTCCCGCACCACGATAAAACCAATCCCGTGACTGTCTCTTGATGACTCCCTGACACCGCCGAGGACTCGCTCGAGCTGATCTGGAGCCATTCCACAGCCGGAGTCTTCCACCGTCAACCTCACCCGGCGAAGCGGCTGCGGCCTGGGACCGTCCAGGCGGTGGGACACCACTCCCACACCGATCCGGATTGCGCCCGGCGTCTCGTCCGCGGTTCCATCGGCAGTGCGCTCGAGGATGGCGCTATGCGCGTCACGGGCAATTCCATCTTCGTGCGGATGGGCCGTCTGGACTGACGCAATCATCGCTGCCGCTGAGTTGCGGACCAGATTGACCAGAATCCGTTCGACGGCCTCCTCGTCCACCAGGACCGGCACCGAGGCAGCAGGGCCGTAGCTGATCTCGATTGCGTGGCCGTTCGCCACCCGGCTCAGCAGGCCCGAGCATTGCATGACGATCTCCTGTAGTCTCACCGGCTGCGACGTACTCGCCGGACCCACTTGATTCCCAGCTGGTTCAGCTTCGACCGGCCGCACTCCAACCAGCCGCAGAGAACGGGCATCTCCCGCCTGCCGGGTCGCGCTTGCGGCAAGGCCCTGCGGCCCCCCTTGCACATGCCATGACTGGATCAGCCGTTCGATCAGCGCGCCGCTGCGTGAGCCCAGCAACCGCAACTCCTCCGCATAGTGGTGGTGTTCTGGATAGAGCACACCAGGCATCGAGAGCAGGTCGCAATAGAGCCCAATCGCTCCCATCAGGTTGCGCGCATCGTGAAGCAGGCCTTCGTTCTGGGCCACCTGCGGGCCATGCCCAGCGCCATATGCGGAAGGCCCGCCGCGAAGCGCTATCGGGCCCGGAAGGCCTGGCGCCAGGGCGTGAATCGGGAACGGCGCGGTGAATGACTCGGAACGGCCATAGATTGCTGAGACATCGGAACTCTGCTTAGATTGCACGCAATACTCCATGGATAACGCCGGGAATAGCCACTTCTCTCCTGTGCGGGAGGTTCAGACGTCCACTTTGTAATCAAGTTGCGTGCCAAACTGAAACACGGGTTCTAAGAAAAGCCTGAACAAGGCTTCAATATTCCCTTGGTGGCTTTACAGGCTGCGGAAAAAGTCGCTGTTTCTGTAGTGCAGAGTCTTCGGAGGTAATTTTTTCGTCGATTTAGGTTGTTTTTCCCTGGGCGGATTCATCGAGCTTTGTGCAGCCCCCGCGCCGTCATTCTGGCGCAGCCCCAGGAGTCGTCATTCTGGCGCAGCCAGAATCTCCGTAGATGATTATGCAGTTAGCTCCGGCGCACACGCCGCAAGGTCTAAAATCGAGCGGATGCGCGGGCGTGGCCCTATCGGCCGGGCTTTCAGCCCTCGATTTTCTCCTCCCGAGCCTTCATGGGGCTGCCTGCCCCAGCGAGCAAGCTCGCCGGGGACCCCGTTCGCCCCATGCTGGTATAGGGCGCGCCGTTGGCGCTTTTGCGGTCCTGCCTGAGTAGACTGGATAATCATATCTCCGTATTTGTTTTTGTTGCGCCGCTGTACCTTCAAGAGGACCGATGCAAGCCGCACAGAATCAATATATTATCCGCAACTCGCAGCGGATGAATCTTTTGCCTGCGTCACGCGCGCCAGAACCCACTTTCACCCATAACCCGAATCCTGTAAGTATTTTATCCTCAAGCTCCATGCAATCTATATCTTTCCCGGCACTCGCCTCACAATCGCATGATTCCAAACCGCTTGCGCCTAAATTGTCCATTATGTGTGTTTTGCCTGTGATCGCAACATAACAATCCATTTACTCACCAGTCCCTGCCAAGGGGGATGGCAGGGGGAGGGGGAGAACAATTGAAGAATAGATGGCGAACAATCGGCATGCAACTCCTGCGATTGCCCCGCGACAGAAAGCCGTCCCTCCAACCCATGGCCGCGCTGGTGTATTCTGGAGCGAAGCGATGATTTTCTCTAGAGATTATGTTGGGTATCTGGCGCGCCAGACGGTGAAGCATCTGGTGGATGCCAAGGTGATCGGGACGGCGAAGGCGGCCGTCTTGAACGAGCGGGTGACCGCGGCGATGGTCGAAGAACTGTCGCTGGAAGACCGCATCAACGACGAGGTCCGTGTCATCCTCGATGCCTTCCAGCAAGACATGCTGCGCACCGGCGCGAACTATCAGGAGATGTTCAAAAAGGTGAAGAACGAGTTGGTGCGCAAGTACAAGGCGGTGCTGTGAGGATCTCTGACGACAAGGTGAACAAGCTGGCCCACACCGTGGCCGACACGCTGGCCGAGATTGACGAGTGCGATTTTCTGGAGGAACGCAACACCATCCGTCAGGAGGCCCGCAAGGCCCTCGAAAAACTTCTGGCCGAGGAGACCAAGCTCGACGCCAGCGCGCGGCTCAAGATCGCCTCCCAGCGCAAGATCATCGTCGAAGGCTCCCAGGAGTGGGACATCCTCTATCGCAAGTACTACAACGACGAGGTCAAGAAGCTCGGCCTCTAGCAGCGTATCGGATCGATACAAGAATGGCTGTAATGTTCAGAATTGTCATCTGAGCGCAGCGTAGGATCCCCGTATTTTCCGGCGATGGAATAACCACTCACAGCCTTCGCCCTGTATCGGCGCGAAGGTTGAGTCGGAATCGTTCCGCTGTTATAGTTGAACCTGCGCTGGAGAAAACATCCTCCTGCGCGCGACGATGGCGCAATATTGGGTTGCGCGACGATGGCGTTATGGTGTAACTGGTTAACACGCCGCCCTCTCAAGGCGGAGAGTCCGGGTTCGAGCCCCGGTAACGCTACCAACCTTCAACAACTATGGGCAGATGGAGAGCAGCCGGTGATGGCTGTGTCATACTCGCCGCTTCTGATTGCGGTATATTTACCGGAGAAGGCGAGACTCAATGTCATTGAATTCACCTGTTTTGGTGACCGGTGGAGCAGGCTTCATCGGTTCCAATTTTGTGTTGCAATGGCTGGCCGGGCAGCGGACACCAGTGACGGTTCTGGACAAGCTGACGTACGCGGGGAATCTGGAGAACCTGGCATCGGTGCAGCAGGACAGCCGGTACCGCTTTGTGTGCGGCGACATTGTGGATGGTGCTCTGGTACGCCGGATTCTCGATGAACAGCGTCCGCGAGCGATCGTGCATTTTGCCGCGGAGAGTCACGTGGACCGCTCCATTCTCGGCCCTGCTGAGTTTATTCGCACCAATATTGAGGGGACGTTTCAGTTGCTGGAGGCCGTACGGGGCTACTGGATGGAGTTATCCGAAGAGCGGCGAAGCGAGTTTCGTTTTCTGCACGTCTCCACCGATGAGGTCTACGGCAGCCTTACGCCAACCGCACCGGCCTTCACCGAAGAGACGCCCTACGCGCCGAACAGCCCTTATTCAGCCTCTAAGGCGGCGTCGGACCATCTGGTGAGGGCCTACCACCACACCTACGGCCTTCCCGTGCTGACGACGAACTGCTCTAACAACTACGGGCCGCGCCAGTTTCCCGAGAAGCTGATTCCTCTGGTGGTGCAGAATGCCTTGAAGGGACTGCCTCTGCCAGTGTATGGCGACGGCCAGAATGTGCGCGACTGGCTCTACGTGGAAGATCATTGCGATGGCATTCGTGCCGTGCTGCAACGGGGCGTCGTGGGGCAGACCTACAACATCGGGGGAAGGCAGGAGATGTCGAACCTCGATGTGGTGCGGCAGATCTGCGCCACGCTGGACGACCTGAAGCCTGCCGGGAAGTCCTACGCGAACCTGATTACCTTCGTCAAGGATCGGCCAGGACATGACCGCCGCTATGCCATGGATATCGCGAAGATTGAGCGCGAACTCGGCTGGCAGCCACGGGAGACGTTTGCCGGCGGCCTGCGCAAGACGATTCAGTGGTACCTCGACAATCCCGAATGGGTGGAGCATGTGACCAGCGGCGCTTACCGGGATTGGATCGACTTGCAGTACACTCCCACCAGCCCTGAAGGTGCTGCAAACCGATGAGTAGACGCAAAGGAATCATTCTGGCGGGAGGGTCGGGAACTCGCTTGTACCCGATCACGCATGCGGTGTCGAAGCAACTGCTCCCGATCTACGACAAGCCGATGATCTACTACCCGCTGAGCGTGCTGATGCTGGCGGGTATCCGCGAGGTGCTGGTGATCTCCACGCCACAGGACACGCCGCGCTTTCAGCAGTTGCTAGGGGATGGATCGGCATGGGGGATGAGCTTCGAGTATGTGGTTCAACCCAGGCCGGAGGGACTGGCGCAGGCATTTATTCTGGGGCGTTCGTTTGTGGGGCAGGATGAGTGTGCGTTGGTGTTGGGCGACAACATCTTCTTCGGTCATCAACTGGGCACCATGCTGAAATCCGCCTCGGCGCGGCCTTTGGGGGCGACGATCTTCGCGTATCAGGTGAAAGATCCAGAGCGCTACGGAGTGGTGCAGTTGGATGCCTCCGGACTTGCAGTGAGTCTGGAAGAAAAACCCAAACAGCCCAAGTCGCGACTTGCCGTCACAGGGCTCTACTTCTATGACAAACAGGTACTGGATATTGCCGCGAATTTGCAGCCTTCGCCGCGCGGAGAGCTGGAGATCACGGACGTCAACCGGATATATATGGAGAAGAGAGAATTGTCGGTTGAGGTGATGAGCCGCGGGATTGCCTGGCTGGACACGGGCACGCACGACTCGCTGCTGGAAGCCAGTGCGTTCGTTCAGACCATAGAGAAACGGCAGGGACTGAAGGTGGCCTGTCCGGAAGAGATTGCGTATCGCGCAGGCTTTATCGATGCAGAACAATTGGAGTCCCTGGCCGCAGGTATAAGAAATGGCTATGGGGAGTATCTCCACGAGATACTTAGAAATCCAGGGATATAGTTCATGAAAGTTCAATCGACGCAGATTGCAGGAGTGTTGATCGTCGAACCGGATGTGTTTGGCGACGAGCGAGGTTTTTTCCTGGAAAGCTTCAACGAGAGAGCGATGCGCGAGATCGGTATCGACGCGCATTTCGTACAGGACAACCACTCCCGCTCGCAACGCAACGTGCTTCGTGGATTGCATTATCAGATCAATCAGCCGCAGGGCAAACTGGTTCGCGTGGTTGACGGTACGGTCTTTGACGTGGCCGTCGATATTCGGCGCAATTCTTCCACCTTCGGGAAGTGGGTTGGTGTTGAGTTGTCGGCGGAAAACAAGCGCATGTTCTGGATGCCTGCCGGAATGGCGCATGGATTCGTCGTGTTGTCGGATTCCGCGGACTTTGTTTACAAAGCGACCGACTATTATGCGCCAGAGTTTGAGCGCACAATTCTGTGGAACGATCCGGATTTGGGCATTGAATGGCCGCTGATGGGTGATCCGATTCTCTCGCCAAAAGACGCTGCCGGGAAATCCTTTCGTGAAGCGGAAGTGTTTGAAGAAAAATTTCTACTGAAGGATGCGAATGCAAAAAGCTAAGATTCTGATCTTCGGCCGCATCGGGCAAGTGGGCTGGGAACTGCGCCACAAGCTGGCCTGTCTGGGACAGGTGGCCGCGGTTGAATATCCGGAGATCGATTTCTCCAGGCCCGACTCGATTCGTGCAGCGGTGCGAGCGGCCCAGCCCGCGGTCGTTATCAATGCTGCCGCTTACACTGCGGTCGACAAGGCTGAAAGCGACCCCGAATTGGCGATGGCGATCAACGGCACGGCGCCGGGGATAATAGCGGAGGAGGCCAAACGGCTGGGCAGCCTGCTGGTGCACTACTCGACGGACTATGTCTTCGACGGCACCAGGCGGGGGGCCTATCTCGAGAGCGATGCGCCCAATCCGGTCAACGTCTACGGCAGGACGAAGCTGGCGGGCGACGAGGCCATCCAGGCGGTGGGCGGCGAGTATCTGATCCTGCGCACCAGTTGGGTGTATGGCGCGCGGGGAAGCAACTTCCTGTTGACCATGTTGCGCCTTGCCCGGGAACAGTCCGAGTTGCGGATTGTGGACGACCAGATCGGCTCGCCAACCTCAAGCGAATGCATCGCTCAGGCTACCGCCGATATTCTGGCGCAGTTGCTTGCGCCTGCTGGCAGTGGACTTGATGGACGCAGCGGCATCTACAACCTGACCAGCACGGGAGAGACCTCCTGGTGTGGATTTGCCAGAGCGTTGTTGACCCAGTCGGCGGGAACTTTCGGGTTTACGGTTCCCAACCTGGTCCCGATCAAAACCAGCGACTATCCTCGTCCCGCCAAACGCCCAGCCAACTCTCGGTTGAACTGCCAACGACTGGCAGAGACATTCGGGATCATGCTGCCTCCTTGGGAAGCTGCACTCTCCCTCGTGCTGGAGACGCTTGCTGAAGGAGCTTCAGGGGACAAGCCTCGATGAATTGCCTCAGCATTGCTGCATTCTCGCAGGCAACCTGAGATTGTCGGGCCGCGATGGCACTCTTCAATCAAGGTTGTTCCGGGGATCAGACGATGGACTGCGCTATCTGCTGCGCAATCCATGCATAGGTTGTTGCCAGGCCGGCGCGTAGCGGCAGCCTTGGCTCCCAACCCAGCTTTTCACGGATGAGATGGTTGTCGGAGTTGCGCCCGCGTACGCCCAACGGTCCGGGAATGTGTTTGATCCGCACCCGCTTGCCGGCAACGTCCATGACGATCTCGGCAAGCTGGTTGATGGTGACCATCTCTTCTGAGCCGATGTTCACCGGACCGGTAAAATCAGACTCCACCAGCCGCCGGATACCCTCGACGCACTCATCCACGATCAGAAAGGAGCGCGTCTGTTTGCCGTCGCCCCAGAGTTCGATCTCGCCGCCTTCGGGTGTCTCGGCGATCTTACGGCATAGCGCCGCGGGCGCCTTCTCCCTGCCGCCGCACCAGGTACCCAGCGGGCCAAAGATATTGTGGAAGCGCGCCACACGCACCTGCACGCCAAAGTTGCGGTGGTAGGCGAAGTAGAGCCGCTCACTGAAGAGCTTCTCCCAGCCATACTCGCTGTCTGGAGCGGCCGGGTACGCCGACCCCTCAGAACACTTCGGATTGTCGGGATCCATCTGGTTGTACTCCGGATAGATGCACGCAGACGAGGAGTAGAAGAACTTCTTCACCCCGGCCTTGCGGCCCTCCTCCAGTATGTTGAGGTTGATCGTCGCCGAATCGTGCATAACAACGGCGTCATGCTCTCCGGTAAAGATGTAGCCGGCGCCGCCCATGTCGGCCGCGAGTTGGTAGACCTCGTCGATACCGTCGACAGCGGCGCGCGTGTTATTAACGTCAGTCAGATCGCCGAGCAGGAACTCGTCGGCCACGCTCTCGGAAAACTCATGCTTCTTGATGTCCGCGCCGCGGACCCAGAAGCCTTCGGATTTGAGCCGCCTCACCAGGTGACCCCCGATAAAGCCGCCTGCACCTGCTACCAGTACTCGCCTTGTGGGCATCGCCCGTATCCTGCCTTTCTACCAAATGTGCGAATTGTACTGACAATTTGACATCCCCGCCATAAGAGAAGTGCAGGACCCGATGTCGGAGAAGACGGTCTTGTACCGGTTCCAAGTACCTGGATCGATGCGCTCAGTCTGGTGCTGGAGACGCTTTCTGTTCGTCGTTTGTTTGTTTTTTATTCACCCCTCCCCCTGCCATCCCCCTTTGCGTGGGATTGGCGTGTAAGTTGATTATTTTCAATTGGCTACAGGCATAATATTTATAATAAATCATTTAGTCGTAAGCGGTTTGGAATCAATTGGTTGCGCGGGGTGTGGTCGGCCAAAAGATTGATTGCTTGGAGTTTGCGGATAAGATATTGATTCTCAGTGGCTTATGGCCGGTGAAACAACGCACCTAGGTCGGATAAGTTCGATCCATAAGTCAATTGTATCAAGCGGAGCATAACAACTATGCCAACTATTTTTCGGAGATAAGTGGTTTATGGAGAGCGAGTTATGAAGATTTTCTGGCGTCGGATGGCTTGACATGCGGATTTAGTGGGGTTTTTGAGGGGTGGACGAGAAGTTTTTTTGTTTTAACTATGGGCTGTGGGCTTTGAGCACGGAATGGGGCGGGTCTTCATCCCTTGGGGACTTGGGGATTGGAGGGGCCTGTTTCTCTACGACCCAGGCACAGGCCGATAGAAGTAACAATCCTGGGCAAACTCCGCCGTAAAGAGGTTTGTCAGATCCTCCGCTTGCTCCGCGGCCCCCAGCATCAGATACCCGCCCGGCCTCATCTGGCGATAGACGTCGCTGAAGACGCAACTGCGGTCCTGTTGCGGAAAGTACAGCAGCACGTTGCGCAGCATCACCAGGTCGAAGACGGGCAGCTTGGGCAGCGGAGCGCACAGGTTTGCATACTGGAAGCTGCACATGGCCCGCAGATTGGGCGTCACCTCCCACTCGTCACCGTCGCGCACCAGATACTTGACCAGCATCCTGGCCGGCAGGCCGCGATTGACCTCCATGCGGCGATAGCGGCCCCGCTGGGCGTACTCGATGACCTGGCGGGAGATGTCGGTGCCGACGATCTTCACGTCCCAGTTCGCCAACTCGGCAAAGTGCTCGCAGATCAGCATCGCGATGCTGTAGGCCTCCTGTCCGGTGGAGCTTGCCGCGCTCCATATCCGCAGACTTCGTTCGGCCGCGTTTTTCTCGACCAGCTTGGGCAGAATTGTGTCGCGCAGCACATCGAAGGGTTTGCCATCGCGAAAGAAGCTGGTCTCATTGATGGTCATGGCCTCGGCCACGGCGCGGTGCAACTGCGGTGTCTGGTCAACGCGCAGCAGGCTCACGAAGTCTTCCAGGTTCGCCGCTCCGGAGAGCCGCGCGATCGGTGTGAGGCGCGTCTCGAAGAGGGCGTTTCGCGAAGGGTCGATCAGATTTGCCGACTCGGCAAGCACCAGTTGGCGAAGGTACGCGTAATCGGAATCAGAGCAACCCATGAACCACCTCATGCCGCAGCGCGGAGACGGCGGTGTTGTTTCGTTGCGGCGCCATCGTTGTGGTAGCAGCAGTATTGCGGACGGCGCGCACAACTCGTCCCGCGTTCACTCTGCGCGTCAACTCGCCCGCCAGCGCGGTGAGTGGCAGCGGTTCGCGCGCGAGCCCCGCCTCAAAGACCCGTCCCGGCATTCCCCAGACGGCGGAGGTGGCCGCATCCTGGGCGAGCACCACGCCGCCCGCCTCATGCACGCGTCGCGCTCCGTTCAACCCGTCCGAACCCATCCCGGTCATCACCAGCGCCAGCGTTCCGGCGCCATAGATCCTGGCCGCCGAGCTGAAGAGGTAATCCACCGAAGGCTTGCAATGGTTCAGCGATCGCTGCTGATGAAGATGCACCAGAGCATTGCGAACCCTGCCTGCGACGGGCGCGTGCCCTATTGCCGCCTCCGCGGCCTCCATATGCGCGTCACCCGGAGCCAGCCAGATGGTGCCCGGCCTCACCTCCGCTCCATGGTAGGCCTCGCGGACACGCAGCGCGCAGACACGGTCCAGCCGCTCCGCCAACTCGCCGGTAAAGAGCTTCGGCATGTGCTGCACAATCATTACCGGCACGGGGAAGTCCTCTGCCAGCTTCGGCAGCATCACCTCCAGCGCCGATGGCCCTCCGGTCGACACTCCGATCACCACAATCTCAACCAGAGCACCGCCAACCGCCGTTGGTCCCGCGGCCGTAAGACCCGGAGAGAGCTTTGACTCCGCCATCACCTGTTGCGTAGTCTGCCCTCGTACCTCCGACAACACCTTAAACCCAGCTCCGGCAAGCGCGGCGATCTTGGGCAGCAACTGGCTGGCCAGCGTCTCGAGCGCGGTGGTAAAGTCGCTCTGCTCGCTGGGCTTCATCACGTAGTCCGCCGCGCCCATTGCAAGCGCGTCCAGCGTCGAGCGCGCGCCCCGCTCCGTATAGGCGCTGCACATAATCACCGGAAGCCCCGGCTCTTCCAACCGCAACCGCTCCAGCACATCCAGCCCGTGCATGCGCGGCATTTCCAGATCCAGTACCACCACATCGGGGCGCAGCCGCAGCACCGCCTCCAGGCACTCCACGCCGTCCGCCACCACGCCGCACAACTCCATCGCACGCAGATCGCTCGGGCGCTTCTGTCCCTGCGTATGGAAGAGCGTTCGCAGCACGCCGCGCATCACCGCGGAGTCGTCCACCGCAAGCACTCGTATCGGCCTTGCCGTTCCCGTATGCATGTTTACTGTTCCTTCCCCTGGGCCTTGCAATCGCAACATTTGCTCATGCTGCCAGACCAATCATCGCCAACTTCTCACGCAGGCTCTCCGGCGTGAACGGCTTCATCAGAAACTCGTCGGCGCCATAGTCCAGTGCCTGGCAAATGTACGAGTTGTCCGCTTCGGTGGTCACCATCATCACCTTCATGAGGGGCTGTAAGCCCGCCGCGCGCAACTCCTTCACACACTCCAGGCCGCTCATTCCCGGCATGTTCACATCCAGCAGCATGAAGTCGAAGAGCGATGTGCCGCGCAGCATCCGCAGCGCCGTGGGCCCATCCACGGCCTCCTCGCAACTGAGGCCCATGCCCTCCAGCAGTTGGCGCAGGTACTGACGGATAAATCTTGAATCGTCCACAATCAACGCCCTCATCTCTGTTCCCCCTGCCTCTCCTGTTTCAATCTTCCATGCGGCCCGCTCTCACTGCCGAAGAGCCCGCTCTCGGCCAGGCGCGATGGCCGCAGGCGTTGCGGGTCCAGACGCACCATCAAGCCGGAGGGCAATTTATATGCTCCGTCGAACAGCTCCTGGCTGCGCGCGTCAAGCCCACTGGGGTTTGCCTCCAGAGCGTTCTGTTGCACCGCAATCACCCCGACGACTCCATCCACTATCAGTCCAAACCGTTCCTCGTTCCCTTCGTCGTCGAAGACCAGCACGCAGTTCGCACCGTCCCGTTTCTCCAGCCCAAGCAGGGCCCGGAAGCTCACCGTGGTCAGAACCTCTCCGCGATACGGCAGCACTCCGGCGATATACACCGGAGCAAGCGGCACACGCCTCGGCACTGTCGTTCCCAGGACCTCGCGAATCTGGCGCGTCTCGATACCATACAATCCGTTTCCCACACGCAGCGAGCAGATCGGTACCGCATCGCCCGCATCCGCTTCTTTTAGCTCAGCACTCCTCATGCGACCTCCATCAAGACCGCCGTCCGTGGCTTACCGGCCTGTTGCGCAAACCCGCGATGGACTGTGGTCACGCGGTCCTTCACTATGGCCAACTGCTCCCCACTCGCCGCCGCATCCGCGGCCAGCAGCCTGCCCGCGGAGACATCCAGCACGCGCCGCACAACCATCCCCACACGTCTCGCTCCATGCGCCTCAGGACGCAGACAGATCAGCACGGTCGCCGTTCGGACATCCTTCTGCGCATCGCCGACGGATGCTGTTGCCTCAGCCTCCGCCAACGCGCGCAACACGTTGCCATCGTCCTCCAGCGGGAGCAGCTCTCCGCGGTATTGCAGCACCGCTCTCCCGCTTGCATACTCAATCTCGCTGAGCGGCACACTTTCAATCCGCTCCACTGCGCTCAAGGGCATCGCCATCCGGCCACTGTCCCCGCCCTGCGAAGACATGTGTTCCCCGGTTTCATAGATCACCATTGAGTTTTCCATCTCGATCCGCGCCGTCTCATCCTCCGCCGGCTTCGCGTCCACTACAATTCCTTCTTCCGCCGGATGCACCCCGGCCCGTGCTCCCGTTGCCGCCACGTCCAGAATGAGCGCCAGCGTTCCGTTGCCCAGCACGGTAGCGCCGGAGAAGACGCCGATCTCGCGCAGCTCCGACGACAGCGGCTTCACCACAATCTCTTCCGGCGCCTTCAGATCGTCCACCACCAGCCCGAAGCGGCAACCCTCCGACTCCACCACGGCAATATAAAAATCATGTTTCTCCGCGTCCGCGCTGTGCTCCAGCCCGAGCAACCGGTCCAGCCACACCAGCGGCAGCAAACTCTCGCGCAGCCGGTAAAGCTCCGTCGTTCCCATCCGCTCCACCGCCTGCTCCGCCTCGTGCCGCGGAACATACACCAGCTCGACCAGCGAGTTCTGGGGTAGCGCGAAGCTCTCTCCGCCGCTGCGTACCACCAGCGCCGGAACGATCGCCAGCGTCAGCGGGACCCGCATCCGCAGCGTCGTTCCCGACCCCAATTGCGACTCCAACTCCACGCTTCCGCCCACCCTCTCCACATTGGTGCGCACCACATCCATCCCCATACCGCGCCCGGAGATGCTGGTCACCTGCTTTGCGGTGGAAAAGCCAGCGACAAAGACCAACTGCAACGCCTCGTGCTGGGTCATGGAAGCAGCCTGCTCCGACGTGACCAAGCCGCGCTCCGTGGCCATATGCAGCACATGCTCGGTGGAGATACCGGCCCCGTCGTCGGACACCTCGATGACTATCGACCCGCTCTGGTGGTAGGCACGCAGACGCACCACGCCTTCGACCGGCTTGCCCGTTTCGATCCGCTCCTGGGGCGGCTCGATCCCGTGGTCCACGGCGTTGCGCACGGCATGGGTGAGCGGGTCCCGGACCGCCTCGATCAGGCTCTTGTCCAGCCCTGTATCCTGCCCCTCAAACTCGATCCGCACCTGACGCCCGCAGGTGGCCGCCAGATCGCGCACCAAGCGGGGAAACTTGCGGAAGAGATAACCCACCGGCTGCATGCGGGCCAGCATCACGCTCTCGCGAAGCTCCGCCGTCACGCTGTCCAGCCTGCGCGCAAGCTCGGGAAAGTTCTCCGCGCCCGGCTTCGAGCGAAGAATCTGGTTGCGCGTCAATACCAGATCGCCCACCAGGTTCATCATGCGGTTCAGCACATCCACGTCGATTCGCAGCGTCTTGTCCTGCATCGATGGAGCCGCCGCCATGGCCACCCCAGGTGCGGCCGCAGGCAGAGCCGACAGCACCTCATCGTGGCTTGGCGACTGAGAGGAGCACTGCGCAACATTTGTGGAAGTGCCTGGGCTGAACTTGTCGAAGGGGGCCCGATTCTGCGATGCGGGCGCTGCCTTTGCCACCGGCCCCCCATCCCTCAGATCCAACAGACGTGCAATCAACGCGCTGTCGTTGTCCGAGGTCCGCTCACCCTCCGTCCCTGTCACCTCAATGGTCTGTAGAATTCCGCGCAGCCCATCCATCAGCTCCAGCAGCCCGCTGATCAGCTCCGTACTCACGGCCAGCCTGTGATCGCGCAGGGCGCCCAGCAGGCTCTCGCCCGCGTGCGCCAGCTTCTCCAGCCGGCCAAACCCCAGAAAGCCCGTCGTCCCCTTGATGGTATGGACTGCGCGGAAGATCTCCGCCACCAGTTCTTCATCGTCCGGCTTCTTCTCAAGCTGGGTCAGGCAAAGCTCCATCCGTTCGAGGCCTTCCTGGCTCTCCGCGAGAAACTCTTTGGTCAAGTCTTCCACATCTCCCTTATCGGGTTCTTGCCCCACAACCTTGAGCCCCACGCCGAAAGCCAACAGTGCAGTGTGCCCATCGCCGCTTGCCTTTGCCGCCTACACCCTTTACCCTCATTCATCTATGCCACCTACCGAAGCCGAAGTCGCCGCCCTGCGGCTCTACGCCACCGAGGCCGCCCGCAACTCCTACTCGCCCTACAGCCACTTCCGCGTCGGCGCTGCCATCCTGCTCCAGGCAGACCAAAGGCAGAACGGGGCCATCGTCGCCGGGACCAACGTCGAAAACGCCTCCTACCGCCTGACGTGCTGCGCCGAGCAGTCCGCCATCGCCGCCGCCGTCACCCTCCACGGCCCCGAGATTCGCATCCGCGCCATCGCCATCGTCAACCTGAATGGCGAAGCCTGCATGCCCTGCGGGGCCTGCCGCCAGACCCTCCTGGAGTTCAGTACGCCGGAGACCGCCGTCTTCTACCCCAACGCCGATGGCGAGACAGTCTCGGCCACGCTCGCGGCGCTGCTGCCCGACGCCTTCCGGCTGGCCACGGAGTAGACCTCCGGGCTGGCAACTCTACGCGCATCGCGGATCTCTTTCACCAACAACCGGCAAACAGCAACCAACAACCTGCAACTAGTCTTCCTCCGCATAGAATCGAAGTTGTGACCATCCACCCCATCGACGTGATCCAGCACAAGCGCGACGGCCTCACTCTCTCCGACGCCGAGATTCAGGGATTCATCCGCGCGCTAGTCGAGCGAGAGTCTGCCGCAGACTTACCCACAGACGCTCCCACAAATGCTCCCACGGATGCGCAGACCGCGGCGCTGCTGATGGCGATCTTCCTGCGCGGGCTGAATGCGCAGGAACTGGCCGCGCTGACCCAGGCGATGCGCTTCTCTGGCGAGACGCTGGAGCCCTCGTCGCTGCACTCGTTCGCGGTGGACAAGCACTCCACCGGCGGCGTCGGCGACAAGGCGTCGCTGCTGATTGCGCCGATCGTCGCGGCGGCCGGCGCGCCTGTGGCGGAAGGCGAAGGCTATACGCTGTGCGACCCGATGATCAGTGGGCGCTCGCTGGGCCACACCGGCGGCACGCTGGACAAGCTGGAGACGATTCCCGGATTTCGCACACAACTTCCGCTGCCGGAGTTCCTCGCCATCCTGCGAAAGTGCGGATTTGCCATGGCTGGCCAGACGCCGACGCTGGTCCCCGCCGACCGCATCCTATACGCGCTGCGCGACCACACCGGAACGGTCGAGTCGCCGTACCTCATCACCGCCAGCATCATGAGCAAGAAGCTGGCAGCGGGGCTGAACGCCCTTGTCCTCGACGTGAAGACGGGCAGCGGTGCGTTCATGTCGAAGTACGCCGACGCGCAGTTGCTGGCGCGGCTGATGGTGGAGACCGGTGAGTGGGCCGGAACGCGCACAGTCGCGCTGATGACTTCGATGGACCAGCCGCTGGGACGGTTCGCGGGCAACTGGGTCGAGGTCCAGGAGTGCGTCGAGCTCTTCCAGCACTTCTCGCCCGACTGCGCCTTCACGCTGCCGGAGGAGAAGCTGCGGCTTTCGGCGGACTTGCTGGCGCTGACCCACGCGCTGAGTGGGTGGATGCTGCACCTTGGAGGGAAGGCTGCAACGCCTGAGGATGGGGCGCAACTTTCGGCGCGGCTGCTGGCCGATGGCTCGGCTTACAAGCATTTTCTGCGGATGGTTGAGTTGCAGTCGGATGATTTCGCTGGCGCGCAGGCGGCATTCGCCGATCCTGCGGCGTTCCATAGGCCGAGCGCGACGCGCGTGCTTGCCGCGGACCGCGCGGGCTTCCTCTCCGGGATGGACTGCAAGCAGATTGGCTGGGCGGTGCAGCGGCTGGGCGCGGGGCGCACACGGCCCGGCGCGCCGGTGAGCGCCCACGCAGGCATCGAGATGCACGCCAAGCTGGGCGACCGCATCGCAGTCGGCCAGCCGCTGGTGACGCTCTTCAGCGAAGACGCTAAGCTACTCGATGAGCCCGAAGAGATGCTGCGCGAGACGCTGCAAATTGCTGACGCCCCACCCACGCCCATTCCGCTAATCCGCGAGATCATTACGAATCAATCTACTCACGGCATGAGTCCAAAGCGAGCGGTCACAATCGGAACATGCGTCGTAACTCTTCCTGTCATGGCAATCATGATCGGTGGCATGATCGCGAGCAGTATTCTGTGGAGTTTCAGATTTGCCTTGGTAGGATGCGCAGCATCCATAGCGTTTGCATGGCTCTATTGGTCACTTGCAGTACCGAGATGGAGAATCTGGGCCGTGTGCTCAGGTGCCGACGCAGATGAAACTCAGGCCCTCGCAGCACGAATAGGACTTGTCTGGCCACGCGGATGTTTCTTTGAGAAGACAGAATTGCCATCACGCAATACTCGCAAACAATGAGTCAGAGAGCCTTTTCAAATTCGTTCGCCGCCTGCTCGCGCGATTGGTTACACTCAAGCCACACTTTATGAGGCCGTAGTAGACGACCCAAACCGCCCAAGGGAGCGCATCGTGGCACGATTCACAGGACTTCTCGGACTCATCGCGTTTCTCGGACTCGCCTACGCGCTCTCCACCAATCGCCGCGCCATCAAGTGGCGCACCGTCGCCTGGGGACTCAGCCTGCAGATCATCTTTGCCTTTCTGGTGATCAAGTGGGCGTATGGGCAGCGCATCCTGCAGGTGGCCAGCAATGGAGTGACCTCGATGCTGGGCCACGCAGCCGACGGGTCGAAGATGGTCTTCGGGCAGATGGGCGATCCGCACAGTGTGCTGGCCACCTTCGCCTTCGCCGTGCTGCCGACGATCATCTTCGTCAGCGCCTTCTTCGCGGTGCTGTACCACATCGGAGTGATGCAGCAGATCATCAAGGTGGTGGCGTGGATCATGCAGCGCACCATGGGCACCAGCGGCGCGGAGAGCACCAACGTCGCGGCGAGCATCTTCATGGGGCAGACCGAGGCGCCGCTGACGATCCGCCCGTTCCTCTCCGGCGCGACCAACTCCGAGTTGATGACGATTATGACCTCGGGGATGGCGCACGTCTCCGGCGGAATCATGGCGGCGTACATTTCGTTTGGCATTAATGCCAAAGACCTGCTGTCGGCGGTGATTATGACCGCGCCGGGAACGATTCTGGTGGCGAAGATGCTGGTGCCGGAGACCGAGGTCCCGGCGACCGCGGGGACGGTCCACATGCCGCCGTCGGAGGAGCACGCCAATGAGAACTTCATCGGCTCGATTGCGCGGGGAACCATCGACGGCGGCGCGCTGGCGTTCAATGTGGCGATCATGCTCATCAGCTTCCTCGCGCTCGTCGGCCTGCTCAACGCGACGATGTTGGGCGTCCACAACATGATCGGCGTCCACTACATCGGCACCCACTCAATCGGCTTCCCCACCAGCCTGAACGCCATCCTGGGCTTCTTCGGCGCGCCGGTTGCGTGGCTGATCGGGATTCCATGGCACGAGGCGCCGATCATCGGCAACCTGCTGGGAACGCGCGCTGTGCTCAATGAGTTCGTGGCGTACACCCAACTTGGATTATTGAAGACTGGAGCTGGCGCGCTGTCGCCGCGGACTTTTTCCATTGCGACGTTCGCGCTGTGCGGGTTTGCTAACCTTGGGTCGATTGGGATGCAGATCGGCGGGATTGGCGCGCTGGTTCCCAACCGCCGCAACGATCTGGCGCGGCTCGGCTTCCGCGCCATGCTCGCCGGGACAATGGCGAACCTCATGTCGGCGGCTATTGTGTCCATGCTGATCAAGTAATCCATCGCCGTCACTCGGAGGGAAGGCTCTCCTGAATGCTCTGGGCCATCTCGTCGATGGAGGTGCTCTGGCTGAGTTGCTCGATCTCTTTGTCCTTCGCAACCTTTTGCAGGCCAACGCTGCCGGCGATCTGGCGGTCCATGCCCAGGACGGCGGTGATCTCCTTTTCGGTGAGCAGGAGGATCTGGAGCATCAGGTGGTCGCGCTCGTCGGCACGGCGGTTCATGCGGGTCTGGCGCATGAGGATGAAGCTGGCGAGGAGAATCGCCTCGAAGGCCAGGAAGGTTCCGAGGAGCGAATACGGGACCCGATCGAAATGGTGGATGTGAGGGATGGCGAGCGTGTTGACCGCGATCCATGTGGCAAAGACGAAGATGTGGAGCGCGACGAAGACCAGGCTGCCGGTGAAGGAGGCGACCGTATCGCCGATGCGCTCTGTGCGCGTACGCCGGGCGAGGAACTCCAACTCGTGCTTGGCGATCAGATCGACGTGTTCCTGGACAGGGTTATGCAACATCGGGTCTACTCGCTTCCATGCCGCGGACGGACGACAGCCTCATGGCCCATCGACGAGTGGGATGTCTCCACCGCAGCCGTCTAAAAGTTAGATGCAAGAGCTGAGGCCATCGGCGAAACGCACGGTGCTCTCCCACCCTTCGCGGGAAAATGGTGAAGAATGGGGTACCCGGATGCCATCGTCCCCATGCCGATCAAGTAAAATACCGCTGAACAGTAACACGAAGAAATGGAAGGCCCCATGAAGAAGCTTGTCGCCTCGGCCCTTGGTTTTGTCCTTGTTTTGCTCCTCACCCCGATCGCCCCAGCCCAATCCAGCGACATTCCCCACCTGGAGAAGAAGGATGGACGCTATGCACTTATTGTCGATAGCAAGCCATTCCTCGTCCTGGGCGGGCAGATCAACAACTCCAGCGCGTGGCCCGCGACCCTTCCCGCCGCCTGGAGCGCCGCTGAAGCCATGCACGCGAACACCGTCGAGGCACCCGTCTACTGGGAGCAGATGGAGCCCACCAAGGGTACATTCGACTTCTCCAACGTGGACCTGCTGGTCGCACAGGCGCGCGAGCACAAGTTCCACCTCGTCCTGCTCTGGTTCGGCACATGGAAGAACGGCCAGAACCACTACGTCCCGGAGTGGATCAAGTCCGATCCGAAGACCTACGCGCGCGAGGAGAACGCCTACGGCAAGCTGCTGGACGTGATGAGCCCCAACTCGCCAGCCACTCTCGAAGCCGATAAGACAGCCTTCGCCGCGCTCATGCGTCACGTCAAGTCCATCGACGCCGCGCAGCACACCGTCATTATGATTCAGGTGGAGAACGAGTCCGGCTCGGTCGGCTCCGTCCGCGACTTCAGCCCCGCCGCGCAGAAGCTATTTGACGCGGCCGTTCCCACGGAGTTCGCGCGCGCCCTTCATCTGCCCATCGGCGGCACCTGGAGCAAGACCTTCGGCCCGGACGCCGACGAGAGCTTCGCCGCCTACTCCACCGCGCACTACATCGGCGAGGTCGCCGCCGCGGGCAAGGCCGAGTACGCGCTGCCGATGTACTGCAACGTCTGGTTCGCCTATCCCGTGCATGCGTTGGAGAACCGCGACCGTCCCAGCGCCGGGCAGGAGTATCCCTCCGGCGGCCCGCAGCAGGCCAATATCCCCATCTGGAAGGCCGCCGCGCCCGCAATAGACATCCTTGCGCCGGACTTCTACTCCGACGACTTCAGCCTCTTCCGCTCCATCGTCGCCACCTACGAGCGCGCCGACAACCCGCTCTTCATACCGGAGAGCCAGCTCGGCCCCAACTTTGGACGTTATTTCTTCTACGCGCTGGGCAACGGCGCCATCGGCTTCTCGCCCTTCGGCATCGACCGCTCCGCGCAGGCCACGCAGCCCGCCGACCAGGTCCCCGCTCCGGCTGACCTTCCCCTGCCCATGGCACGCGTCTCCGTTAACCCAGCGGAAAACTTTGCGCTCTTCAACGCTCCCGGCGGCGAGATCGCACGGCTCAACCAGGAAGGCAAGCTGCAGACCGCGGTCGAGGACAAGGGAGCGGCGCGCCAGACCATCCACTTTGCCACCGCCGACGCGGTCGCCTCCTTCGGTTTTCCGCAGTCCGACGGAGCTTACCCGCCGGGCACGCCAACCCAACAGGGACGCGCCATGGTGGCGCAGCTCGGCCCGCTGGAGTTCCTGGTCAGCGGCTTCGACGCGAGCGTCAGCTTCACCCTGCCCGCCGCCGTGCTGCAACGGACGCCCAACCTGCAGCTTGAGATTCTGCGCGCCGAGGAAGGGAAGTACGTCGGCGGGGTCTGGCAGACCACGCGCATCCTCAACGGCGACCAGACAGATCGCGGCCTCAACTTCCGCAGCAGCAACCCGCCGCTGGTGCGCATCCTCCTGCACACGCTGCCGCTCTACGACGAAGCGCTCCACCGCAAGGGAGAGTAGAGGTTAGCGGAGAACATCCCTACACCGCACTATTGGTTGCGTTGACTTAGAAATGCTGGAATATCGCGTGCACCCTGAGTCACCGCTACGATCTCGATCCACTCGTCCTGCACACGATAGAGGATCAGGTAAGCTCCAACCGGCCAGAAGAGAACCGGGTACTGCGTGAGGTCCTCGCGCTTATGGCCCAGAGCGGGAGTCTGAGCGAGCGAGTCGAAGGCGTCGAAGAGCTTGCCGATCCAGCGGTCCGCCGCGTCAAGGTTGTCCTGAGCGATGTACTCCCATATCTCGTCGAGGTCGAGCTCGGCGGCAACACTCAGAACATACCGGTTCATGCGCTGATCTTTCTCCGCGTCCGCGACCTGCCTGCGATCCGTGCTCGCACCGCTGCCGGGTCAGCCTTTTCTCCGCGGTCAAGCGACGCCAGCCGGTGCCCCAGCTCTTTGTTGAAGGCAGCGATCTGCGCGCTGCGTGCCTGATCGTGCTCTTCCAGCAGCCGTAGGGCCTCTCGCACTACCTCGCTGGCTGAGTTGTAGCGGCCGGAGCCGACCTTGGTGCCGACAAACTCTTCGAGCTCGGGCGTCAGAGAGACGTTCATACGGAATACCTCTAGCCTTTGATGCTCACGCGAATAACAATCTTTGTCAATCTTGAGCATTGAGTGAATTCTCACATAATGCCCATGATTGAGATGCGGGGCGTCCGAACTGGGAAGGCTCAGGCGAGCGTGAGTTGCAGCGTCGTGACGCTGGCTGGGGGGAAGGTGTGGGTGAGGCGCCCCGTGTTAGGCGTTGCGGCGATGGGCGACGGATGGACGGCGTCCGGGTGGGCAAAGTCGTTGTGCGCGTGGACGTCCGGCTCAGCCAGCACTTGACCGCTATAGCTGGCGATTGCCGCTCCACCGACGGCGATCTCGGCGGTGACGGGCTGGTCGATGTGCGGGTTCACCACCGTCAGAGTGAGCAGCTTTGGATTGCTGGGTGAGATCGAAGCCGAGCCGCTGAGTCCGGCGAGGAGCTTTACCGCCTCCAGCGAGCCGGTATAGCTGTTGCCTCCCACCGGTATGGGCGCGTTGGCCAGCGGGTTGCGGATCGCCGGTGCGGAGAACTCCGCGCGGATGGCCTGCCCACCGCGGTGTGGCATATACATGCGGAAGACGTGGAAGGTGGGCGTGACGCAGAACTTGTCTTCCTGGGCCAGCATCAGCGAGTGGATGCAATTGATGGACTGCGCGACAGCGGCGACGGCGACCTTATCCGCGTGGCGCTGGAAGATGTCCAGGGTGATGCCGGTCAGCAGTGCATCGCGCATGGTGGATTGCTGCGACAGGTTGTATTCGGGGCCGAGCGCGGTGCCCTTGCCGTACCATGCGCCCCACTCGTCCACCACCAGCTTGACGTGGTTCTGGCCGGCCTGGGCGGTCTCACCGATCGCAGCCCAGTGGTCGGTGACGACGCGCTCCATGATACTGGCGCGGGTCAGCAGGTCGTAGTAGTCGTCGGTGTTGAAAGCCAGCGCGTCGCCGGCTGCAAACTCCGAGGGACTGCCCGAGGTGTAGTAGTGCACGGAGAGGCCGAAGAGGTTGCGCCGCTCGGAGTTGGCGAAGAGGCTCTTGAAGAGGCGGCGCGTCCAGTCTATGTCGTCACCGTTCGGCCCGACGGCGACGAAGCGCAGCGGCGTGCGGCTGTAGTTCGGCGTCCACGCGGTAAAGCGGCGGAACATTGCCGCGTACTCTTCGGGAACCAGGTTGCCGCCGCATCCCCAGCTCTCGTTGCCCACGCCCCACAGGTCCACGTTGAAGGGGTCTACATCTCCATTCGCCGCGCGCTGGGCGGCGAGGGCGTTCGGCGTGGCGGGCGCGGCGGAGTTCGACGGCACCAGCCCTGCGGGCGCGTTGCAGTATTCGATCTCCTGATAAAAGTCGCGCGCAGGCAGCGAGCGCAGGTCGGCGGCCAGGTACGGCTTGCATCCGATGGCGCGGCAGGTGTGCATGAACTCGTGCAGCCCGTAGCGGTTGGGGTCCTGCTGGCCCCAGAAGCCGGTGCGGGCGGGGCGATTGGCGGCTGGGCCCAGGCCGTCGTGCCAGTCGTATGAATCGGCGAAGCAGCCGCCCGGCCAGCGCAGCAGGGGGGCCTTCACGGCGCGCATGGTGTCGATGAAGGCCTGGCGGATTCCATTGGTGTTGGCGATCTTTGACTCCGGCCCGACCCACACGCCGTCGTAGATCACGCCGCCCAGGTGCTCGATGAAGTGGGAGTAGATCTCCGGCGAGATGGTGGCGATTGGCTCGCCCGGCAGGATGTCGATGTGCGCATCGACCGCTTTGGAGGGCTGAGAGAAGAGGCGCGGGCCACCGAGCGCGAGGGCGGAGGCGGCGAGGGCGGAGGACTTGAGAGCGGCGCGGCGGGTGATTTTCATGGTGCGAAAACAATAGCAGATGAGGGCCAGTCGGTTCGAGTCGTGTACTGGCGCGGCTATTTTTCCGTGGAGGCAGGCGGGGCAGGGGATTCGCCGTGCGCTTCGGCTTCCTTGCGCGATTCCTCAAGCGCGCGGGTGGAGAACTCGTGCGCCTTGCGCGAAAGTTCATGGGCGGTGGGGCTCCCTTGGCTATGCGAGGCAGCCGCCGCGGCATGGGCGTGTGCGGCAAAATTGTGCAACTCGGCGGTCCGGTCGTGAGTGCTCTGGGGCATTGGAATGTTCCTCTCTGCCGTTAGATGCGGATGGGGCCGGCAGAGTGCGTCCATCCCAACTGGCGCTGGTGGAGGCCAGTGTGTGGCAGCCTCACCCGAATTTGCCTTGAATGCCGCGCGATTAGCGGCCATGAATGGTAAAATTGGAGGAATGACGACGCCGCTCAAGACGCTCTTCCTGAACCCGCCCTCCTTTGAGAAGTTTGATGGCGGCGCAAGCAGCCGCTGGCCCGCCACGCGCGAGATCGAGTCCTACTGGTACCCCGTCTGGCTGACCTATCCGGCGGGCATGCTGGAGGGATCGCGCCTGGTCGATGCTCCGCCGCACCACCTGAGCTGGCCGGACGTGGTTGGCATTCTGAAGGACTACGAGTTCCTCGTCCTCTTCACCAGCACCATGGGCTGGGAGGGCGACCAGAAGATGGCCGAGGTCATCAAGCAGACCTACCCGAAGATCAAGATTGCCTTTGTCGGGCCGCCTGTCACCACCTCCACCGACAAGGCGCTCAACGAGTGTCCCGCCATCGACTTCGTCTGCCGCCGCGAGTTCGACTTTTCCATCGTCGAGTACGCCAACGGCAAGCCGCTGAACGAGATTCTCGGTGTCAGCTACAAAGATGAGAACGGCGTCATCCAGCACAATCCGGACCGGCCGCAGGTAACGCCCGAGCAGCTCGACGAGATGCCGTGGGCGACGGAGATCTACGCCCGCGATCTGGACGTGACCAAGTACAACGTGCCCTTCCTGCTGCATCCGTTTGTGAGCCTCTACAGCACGCGCGGCTGTCCGGCGCAGTGTACCTTCTGCCTGTGGCCGCAGACGCTGAGCGGCCATGCATGGCGAAAGCGTTCCACCGACGACGTGGCCGCCGAGATGAAGTACGCCAAGGAGACCTTTCCGCAGGTGAAGGAGTTTTTCTTCGACGACGACACCTTCAACATCCAGAAGGCGCGCACCATCGAGTTGTGCGCGAAGCTGAAGCCGCTGGGCCTCACCTGGTCCTGCACATCGCGCGTGACGACAGACTATGAAACCCTGAAGGCGATGAAAGAGGCGGGCTGCCGGCTGCTGATCGTCGGCTATGAGTCGGGCGACGCGCAGATCCTGAAGAACATCAAGAAGGGCGCAACCGTCGAGCGCGCGCTGGACTTTACCCGCGACTGCCACAAGCTGGGCCTGGTGATCCACGGCGACTTCATCCTCGGCCTGCCCGGCGAGACCGCGGAGTCGATCCGCAACACCATCGAGTTTGCCAAGCGGCTCGACTGCGAAACTATCCAGGTCTCCATGGCGCATGCCTTCCCGGGGACGGAGTTGTATGACTTCGCCAAAGAGAAAGGCTACATCACCAACCTCGCCATGAATGACGACGAGGGCCACCAGTTGGCCCACATCGAGTATCCCGGCCTGCCTGCCGAGTACGTCATGGAGATGGTGCATAAGTTTTACGACGAATACTTCTTCCGGCCCAAGGCGGCGTTGCGCGTGGTGTGGAAGGCCATCGTCCACCGCGACGTCCACCGCCTGTACACCGAGGCACGCAGCTTCATGAAGATCCGCGGCCAACGCAACCGGGCCGCCCGCGCCACCAAGGCCGCCAACGCGTTGAAGGCGCAGGCATCGTCCAGCTAATTTTTTAGAGTTGTCATTCTGAGCGCAGCGAAGAATCCCCGCATTTTGCTCGCAGTGCCAAAGCCGCCTGTATTCGTCAAAAAGTAACGGGCGGCCTCATATTCTTCTCATCAAATGGCTCTATTGGCTTGCCCCAGTCCTCGTTCAAATCCCGCCACGTCGGGTTGTGCTGAACAATCAATGCGATTTTCTTTACACGCAACCAGCCCTTGATCTCCTTCTCGCGGGCAATCGCATCGTTGATGTACTGGAAACTCTCAAAGTAGGCGAGCCGGTCGATGCCGTATCGCGCGGTGAAAGATTTTGGATTGTCTGCGCTCTTATGCTGCTTGACTCGAACCATGATGTCATTCGTGACACCTGTGTAGAGGCGATGAAAGGTGTTGGCGAGAATGTAGACGTAGTAGCAATGTTCGCGCATGGGCTTTGTGACTTTCCCTTGAGTGTATTGCAGCTGCGAACGAAATGCGGGGATTCTTTGCTGCGCTCAGAATGACAAGCGTTGGTGAGAGGGAATCTCTTCTAGAATTGATAACGATGAAGCACACCCTTACTCCACAACGATATTTAATCCTGCTTGCCGTGATGCTTACCGCGTCGGTGGGCGACACGTTGCTCTCGCATGGCATGACGCAGGTCGGCCCGGTCACGATGGCGCACCTGGGGATGCTTCTGGCGGCGTTGCGCAATCCCTGGGTGGCTACCGGGATTCTCTGCCTGCTTGGTTTCTTTGCCAGCTACCTGACCGCGCTCTCCTGGGCCGACCTGACGTTTGTGCTGCCATCGACGGCTTTTGGGTATGTCGTGGTGGCGCTGCTCTCCAGGTTCTGGCTGCACGAGACGATCACCATCTACCGCTGGGTGGGGATTCTGCTGATCGTCTGCGGCGTGGGATTTGTGGCCAACGGACCGTCGCTGACCGAACACAAGCCGCAACTCGCGTCTGGCGAGGCTGCTCCTGAGGACGAAGGCGTTGTGACGGGTGGGGCGCGATGATGCACGCGGGGTACATCTACGCGGGGCCGATTGAGACCTGGGCCACGATTCTCACGGTTGCGGCCACGGCGGTCGCGGGCGACGTGCTGACTGCGGGTGCCATGCGGCGCATCGGCGACCTCGACCTGGTCCGCGCAAAGGCCGGCCTCGGCGGGGCAGTCCGCGCGGTCACGTCGAGCCCCATGTTTCTGCTTGGCGTGCTTTGCATGGCTGTCAGCTTCTTCTCGTTGCTCTTCACACTCTCGAACGTCGAGGTCTCGCTGGCTGCTCCGGCCAGCGCGTCGCTGACGTTCCTGGGCAATGCGTTTGCAGCCAAGATTTTTCTCAAGGAAAATGTCAACCGGCGGCGCTGGCTGGCTGCGCTCTTCGTCTGCGCGGGCGTCTTCTTCCTGCTGGCAAAGTAGAGATGTATGGGGCATCCAGCGGCCAATACTCAAAAGCCGCCTACCAGGTCCCTCACTCGCACCCCGAGCGCGATAGCGATATGATGCAGTCGCACGAGGCTGATATTCCGAACACCACGTTCCACACCGGACACAAAAGTCCAGTGCATGCCGGCCTTTTCGGCGAGCTGTTCCTGCGTCAGCCCCAGCATTTCGCGGCGCTTCCGGATGGCCTGCCCTAAGGGCTTCTTGGGATCGGTGGCTTGAACATTCACTCACCGATGTTTTCGCTTACAAGGGGTCTAGTACATAGCATATAGTCTATATTGATAACCGACTCCTCATTAGGACATAGGCAGCCAGTGAATGCTGGATGGACCTCCCATAGATTGATTTTGTTGGCCGTGGTGCTCTTGAGCTTGTTGCTGGTCTGCACTCTATGGCTCCTCGGTCCACCCGCTCCAACTTGCTCAGGATGGGCGTGGCCAGGGAAGACCTGCACGGACGCTCCAAAATAACCGAAGGATTTATCCGCCGGGATCCCATTCATCGTGCTGTTGTTTGCGGCTTAGGGCTGCGGACTCGGAATGGTGGGGAGGTTTTGCTGGAGGGTTGAGGCGGGGGCCGGTGCGGTCGGGATATTGGGAGAGGCAGACAATTGGGATGCGGCGGATTTGAGCCATGGGATGAGCCCGCCGGTCTGGCGCAGCAGGTGGATCTCGGCCTGGCGAAGCTGGTAGGCGGCATCGAGGACGCCGAGGTATTTTTCGCGCTCACCGATGCGCGCGTTCTGCTCGTCCGAGGGTGTCATCTGCGGGCCGTCGGGGTTGCCCGACTTCAATTGCTGCTGTAGGACGTCGAGCTTCTGCTCGGCGAGCTGCTGCTCGAGTCCGGCGACCTCAACCTGCGATTGCAGTTCGGTGACGAAGTGGCGCAGGCGCGACTGGCTACCGAGCGCCGCGATCTGCGCGTTCTGTGCGTCGTGCAGGGCGCGCGCTGCGTCGGCGGCGGACTCGCGCGCCTTGGCTGAACGGGCCCTGTCCATGATAGGCACGGTGATCTGGACGCCAAACGCGCCTTCGCTGGAACTCAAGGTGGTCTGGCCGGTGTTTGCCTGATATATCTTTTGCAGTTGCGCGAAGGAGTCGCTGAATGTGGCGTAGTAGTTGTATTGGGCGAAGAGGTTGACCTGAGGGCGGAAGCGGAAGCGTGCGTCTCCGAGGGCCTGCTCCTGCTTGGCCTTGGCGTTGGCGAAGGCCGCGGCGACGGCGGAGTTGGCGTAGCCGTGCACCGTTGTGTCAACCATTGTGTCGAGGGAGATGGGGCTGGCGGGGAAGTTGCCGTCCACGCTGAGCGCGGCGGCGGGCAGGCCGATGAGCCGTGCCAGGCGCTCGCGGTCGACGGCGGTGTTGTCGGCAGTGCGCAGGCTTGCGAGGCGAAGCTGGGCGGCGGTGAGCTTCGCTTGGGTGAGTTCAATCGCGGTGTCCTGGCCGGCGCTGGCGCGGTCCTCGACGATCGAAACGAGCGTGGTGGCGTAGCTGGACTGCTGGCCGACGGCCTGCGCGCGCTGCTGGTCGTAATCCAGCGTGACGAAGGCGAGCGCGGTGTCCTCGGCGACCGCCTCGCGCATGTCATCCAGCGCAAGCTGCGCGGAGTCGAGGCCGGCGTGGGACGCCCGGGTGTAGAAGAACTGCGAGGCGCTGTAGACCAGCGAACTGGCGGTTTCGGTGAAGAGCGTGGGCGGATTGGTACTGTAGCCGTAAGACTGTCCAAGATTCGCGCTCACGTTGATAGACGGGACGTATGCGTCGTGGGTCTCGGAGAGCTGGGCGCGCGCCTTGGCAACATCGGCCTCGGCCCCTTGTACGCGAGGGTTGCCGCGTACCGCCAGATCGACCGCGGTGCCGAGCGAAAGTTGGGCGTCGGCAGAGAGCGCAAGCGCGAGAGATATGCACAGCGTCATGGCGCATGACAGATGCCGAAGGCAACCGGTTGGCGAGCGGCCGGGCGTTTGGCGAGTTGGGGGAAGGGAAGTCATGGTTACTGAAAAGTTCTCTCGAAGACGGTCAACAGCCATGGTATCGTCTTCGCGCATCATAGTCCCTGATTTGTTCTGGCGTTTCGCGTGAAGGCCGGGGCCAGCGCGGCGGCGGCGGCAACCTCTCGGTCTGCGCTGGGCTTGTCTCCGCGGGCCGCGAGCAGCCGGCTGAGTTGCAGATGGACCTTGAAGGCGGGAGCGGCGTCGGACTTTGCGCGCGAGGCGAGGTAGTCGCGCAGGCAGCGTTCGGCGAGGTCGGGCGCGCGGTTGGCCTTGGTCAGGATGCTGGCGGCGTCCACCAGCGCGGGGCCGTGGGTGCGGTCGGCGGCCAGGGCGGATTTGATGGCGGTAAGCGCGTCGTCGGGGCGCGCGTGCGTCTGGTAGAACTGGGCAAGGTCGATCCATGCGTCGGGAGATCTCTCGGCGGCGACGGCCTGCTTGAACTCGAACTCAGCTTTGGCCAGGTTGTTGTCGGCGTCCGCGATGCGCGCCAGCAGGCGGTGCGCCGCGCCGGGGAAGCGGGGCATCATGCGGGCTGCCAGCGCATGGGCCCGGTCGGTGCCGCCGCCGATGACGAACGGCGCGGCGACATAGTACTCGCCCAAGTCGTTGAGCGCGGCGACGTTTGCGGGGTTGAACCCCACGGCGCGCGAGAAGCTGGCCACGACCTTGCGCGCCAGGGTGAAGCCGGCGATGGGGCCGGCGCGGCGCGCCTTCATGCCGTAGGCGCGGCCCAACCAGAGGTTGTTGTCGCTGGCCAGTTCGCCGCTGGCGGGCGCGGTGGAGACGGCCAGTTCGCACTGGTGGATGGCCTCGTCGGCCTCATCCTCTGCATAGAAGACGCGGCAAAGAAGCTGATGCGCGAGCGCGTCGGCGGGGTTGGCGGCAAGGGTCGTGCGAAGCAGGTTTACGGCGTCATCGCTGCGGCCCTCCTGCAAGGCGTGGTAGGCGGCAGCGTTGACCCCCAGCGCGCGATCGCCGGCTGCGATCTCCGCGGGCCGCACTTCGGCGCGCAGCGGGCCGGCGAAGATCGGGCCCGCCAAAATGAGGCCCAGAGCCAGGCCTGGGGCGAGCAACCCTCTCAGCTTGACGGCGCCGGGCCGGGAGAGCTTGAACGAAGGCATTGGGGAGGTTTGTGCGTTCATGCTCATCAATAAACAGGCGTGACTTCGAGGCCGTCGCTGAGGTCCTGGTTGGTGGTTGCGTTGCGGGCGACAGTGTCTCCTTCGGCGAGGCCGCCTGTGATCTCGACCTGCGTGAGGTTGATGATGCCTGTCTGCACGTTTTTGCGAACCAGCTTCCCGTGCAGGATGCGGAAGACGTAGGCTTGTGCTCCGTCGTAGCGCAGGGCCTCGCGCGGAACGCTGAGTACATGCAAGCGTTGCGCGGTCGTGACGGTGACGGTGACGTTGGCGTTGGGCTGCAGGACGCCGTCGGCATCGTCGACGTCGATGAAGCACTCGCCGACGTTGCGTGTGCCGTAGGTGATGATGCTGGTGGGGGCCTGGGTGATGTGACCGTGCCATGTCACCCCGGGCTTTGCCTCCCAGGTGATGGCGACCGGCTGTCCCGTGGCCAGATTGCCGATCTCCGGCTCGTCGAAGTAGGCCGTGATGCGCAGATGTTTGAGGTCGGCGACATAGACCAGGTCGTTGTTGTCGAGGCTGACGTAGTCGTACTGGGAGACCGGCAGATAGTAGACCGTGCCAGCGATGGGCGTGCGGATGTCGGCACTGGCATAGGCGCGTTGGGCGGCGGCGACCATGGCGCGCGCGTCGGCAAGCTGTGCCTGGGCACGCGCGCGGTCGGCCTCGCCGTATCGGTCGGTGCTGTGCTGCTCGATGCCGTGCTGCGTGTTCTCGTCCACACGCACGCGCGCCTGTGCGGTGGCGATCTCGGCCGGCGATGCCGCACCCTTCTGCTGCAGCGCTTCGAGCGAGGCGAGCGATGCGGCGTCCTGCTGGCGCTGTAGCTTTGCCCGGCTCAGGTCGGCGGCGTAGGTATTGCGCTCATCCTGCGAGCCGCCGTGTTCGATGTCGCTGGCGGCAAGTTCGGCTGCGCGCAGCGCGGAGTTGGCGGAGGCAAGCCGCGCCAGCGCGTCCGCGTCGTCCATCTTCAGCAGCAACTGTCCGGCGCGGACCTTGTCGCCCACATCGACGTAGATCGCCTGGACCTGGCCCGCGACCTGCGCATGGGCCTGGTAATCGTCCAGCGGCTCTACCTTGCCATTGGTGCTGGAGAACTTGTTCAGGTCCTGATAGCTGACCTGGTCGGCGCGGACGCTGATGCGCTCGCGTGTGAGCACACGGACCGCATAGACCGCTACAAGGATGACAATGAGGGCTGCCCCCCAGATTACAAACGTCGTTGCGCGATTTGACTTGGGATTAGGGGCCATGTCTTCAAGTGTCAGTATATAAGACGACTTGCCGTGCCGAACGGAGCAAAAATCTTCTTGCCCGGTCGAAACACAAGTTTTTGTGCGATCGGTGTACGGATCGGCGCCGAAATCGTGTTCGCTCAGGACTTATTGTTGGACAAAACTAGGACTGCAACGTTGCGTTGGCCGGTCGCAGGTCGCCAAGCTCAAGTTCCAGACCGCCAAACTGCGAACTGGCGTAGGGGCCGGTGTTGTGCCGCAGACGGTAGAGAACGTCGATCGCGGAGCCCTTGGCGAGCGCGAGCCGATTGCAGCGGGCAGGCCAGCCAATGGCGTCGCGGCTCCAGCCGAGGGCGGGAATTGCGGGTGGATTGGATTGCCGGGGGTCGCTTTGCATCAGTTGCAGGGCGATGTGTTTTTCCTGGATGATGCGGATGGGCGCGGCGAGCGTAACGCCGCGAGTGAGGAAGACCGGCTCGGGGTTGCCGATGCCGAAGGGCTCAAGGCGCGCGACCCAGGCCATCATCTCGGGAGTGATCTCGGCCAGCGAGAGTTCGGCGTCGTAGTCGAGCCGCGGAACCAGAAGCGCGGGGGTAAGGTGCGTGGACGCATAGTCCTTCATGCGCGCGCGCAGCAGCGGTAGCCGCTCGGAGGCAAGCGAGAAGCCGACCGCGTGGGCGTGGCCTCCGAAACGGTTGAAGAGCGGTGCGGCTGCGTCCGTGGCGTCCGCGGCCCCGTTTGCGTATGCGATGGCGTCGAGCAGGTGGAAGCCGGCGACGGAGCGGCCCGAGCCGTGCGCGTTGCCGTCGGCGTGGGTGACGATAAGTGCGGGCCGCCCCGTGCGCTCCACCACGCGCGAGGCCAGAATGCCCAGCACGCCGCGATGCCACTCGGGATTGTCGAGGATGAGGCACTCGCGCGGGTACTCGCCATTGGCGTCGCGCAAGGTAAGCAGTTCGCGGTCGATGGCATCGAGCGCGCGCGCCTCGGAGGCGCGGCGTTCCTGATTGAGACGGTCGAGCTTCCCGGCCAGCGCGCGCGCGCGGGCCGCATCGCGGGTAAGCAGCAGCTCGACCACGTCGTCGGCGATGTCCATGCGTCCGGCGGCGTTGATGCGCGGCGCCAGGCGGAAGCCGACCTCGGTCGCGGTGGGCGCGCGGTTTAGGGGAATCTTCGCTAACTGCATCAACGCGCGCAGACCGGACTGCACGGGGTTGGCAAGCGCGGCAAGGCCCAAAGCCGCAATCGTCCGGTTTTCGCCCGTGAGCGGCACGGAGTCGGCAACCGTGGCGATGGCCACCAGCTTGAGGAACGATGGCAGCAGCACGCCGCGAGTGCGCGCGCGGAAGGCGGCAGGGTCCGGGGTAAGCGGTGCCGCGGCGTCCAGCAGCGCCTGCGCCAGCTTGAATGCGACCGCGGCCCCGCATAGGTTCTTGTTGGGATAGGGGCAGCCGGGCTGCGTGGGATTGACAACAGCCAGCGCGTCGGGAATCGTCGCGCCGTCGGGCGGGTGGTGGTCGGTGACGATGAGGTCGAGCGAAAGCGCGCGCGCCTCGACCGCCTCGGCGATGGCGCGGATGCCCGTGTCCACGCTGATGACCAGGCGCACGCCAGCCTCGGCAGCCTCGCCGAGGATTGCATTCTGCATCCCATAGCCTTCGCGGATGCGATGCGGAAGGTGATAGGTGACCTGCGTGGGTTTTTGCGGTTCGATGGCCAGCCCGATTCGCTCGATGGTCGTCTTCAGCAGGGCGGTCGCCGTGGTGCCGTCCACGTCGTAGTCTCCGTAGATCAGAATCGGCTCGGCGCTTTGGACTGCGCGCAGAATGCGCTCGACGGCTGCGTTCATGCCGAGCATCTGCGTGGGGTCGCATGCGGGATCGTCGAGCAGCGCTTCCAGCGTGGGGTTGAGAAAGGCCTCGGCCGCGGCGGGCGTGTCGATCCCGCGCGCGACCAGAATCCGCGCAATGGCAGGCGGGCAGCCGAGATGCGCTGCCAGCGTCTGGACCGTCTGCGCATCGGCATCCGCCTTCAGCATCCACGCGGGCGACGGCGTTGGATTGGATGGTTCTTGCACGGTTGGCGAATCCTGGTTCGGCAACTTCGACGGCACCTGCGTCAGTCCTCGTCGTGGTCGTGACCGTGGTCGTCGATGACCATGCCGCCGAGGTCGGTGACGGTGTCGATCAGCTCCTGGAACTGCTCGTACCACTCGGTCGAGGTCTCGAACAGGAACATCACGCCCTGGTGGGCAAATCCGAGCTGCAGGTAGCCGATCTTGCCGACGTGTTTCACCAGGCTCTCGGCGTCGTCGATCTCCGGCGCATCGGGATCGGGGTAGCTCTGGTCGCGCAGTTGCTCCAGCAGGATGGCGACGTCGGACTTCTCCAGCGTCACCTCGCTCATGGTGACGAAGCTGGCGCCGGCGGCCTTGGCGTGCTCCACGAAGTCCTTCCACGCGTCGGCATCTTCGTCCTCGAAGATGACGGTGGGAACTTCGTCCGTGATGTATCCATTGAAGCGGCGTAGGCCGTGGCCCGCGATGAAGGCCACCATATCGTCTTTGAGAGAGATCAGATTGTCGGGTTGCATGCGAATTCCATTGTCTCAGAAAGCGGGGGCGAGCGCACGGCGGGTTGCGTCGAGTCCGCCTCAATCCCGGCTGCGAACGAACCGCGGCGACTGGCAGGAATGCGGTTTCGCTTCCTGCAACGCTCCGGTGCGCGGTAACATCGAAGAACTATGCGAGCGATCCAGATTACCCAGACCGGCGGAGCCGAAGTTCTTCAGTTCCGCGAGCTGCCCACTCCCACGCCCGGCCCCGGCGAGGCCCTCGTCCAGATCGAGGCCTGTGGCGTCAACTTCATCGACATCTACCTGCGCGAGGGGCGCTACGCCTCGCCGCTGCCGTTCATTCCGGGCCAGGAGGCAGCGGGCGTCGTGCTGGCTCTTGGGCCAGGTACGGACTCGACCGATGCGGCCTCGTTCAAAGTCGGCGACCGAGTTGCCTGGTGCGGCGCCCCAGGAACCTACGCGCAGTTCGCGGTTGCTCCGGTGGCGCGGCTGATTGCGGTTCCTGACGTCATCACCACGCGCCAGGCCGCGGCAGCCATGCTTCAGGGGATGACGGCGCACTACCTTGCGCACTCCACCTACGCCATTCAGAATGGCGATGCGGTGTTGGTCCACGCGGGCGCGGGCGGCGTCGGGCTGCTTCTGATCCAGATGGCGAAGCGGCTGGGTGCGCGTGTCTTTGCCACCGTCTCCACAGAGGAGAAGGCAGCGCTGGCGCGTGCAGCCGGGGCCGACGAGACGGTCCTTTATACGCGCGAAGATTTTGCCGCAAGGGTCCGCGAATTTACCGGCGGCGCGGGCGTTCCCGTGGTCTACGACTCCGTCGGCAAGGCCACCTTCGATGGCAGCCTGGCCTGCCTGCGCCCGCGCGGAATTCTCGTTCTCTTCGGCGGATCGAGCGGCGCGGTCCCGCCCTTCGACCTGATCCAGCTCTCCACGCGCGGCTCGCTCTACGTCACGCGTCCCACGCTGAACGACTACACCGCAACCCGCGAGGAGCTTGCGCGTCGCGCGGGCGATGTTCTCGGCTGGGTCGCCGACGGCAGCCTCAAGCTGCGCCTCGAACACAGCTACCCACTGGCCGATGCAGCCCAGGCCCACCGCGATCTGGAGGCCCGCAAGACCACCGGCAAGGTTCTGCTGATTCCGTAGCCAGTGAGCCAGGTTGAGCCAATCTGAGCGATGGCTCCGATCTGCCCTCCGGTGCAGAGTGGCTCCGAAACGCAAAGCGGCCCCGGCAAAATCGCCAGGGCCACCGGAGTCTTCACTGCAAGTGAACGTTCTGCGCGCCGCTCTACGTCAAGGGTAAATTTGCGCCAGGGATGACTGCGGCGGGCTCTGCGGTGGTGCCATGGCCGTTCTTTCCGTCGCCCGGCTTGCGGATGTCGATGCCGCCCTTGAAGTACGCGCCGTCCTCGATGGAGATGCGCGCGGCGGCCACATCTCCGGTCAGCGAGCCTTCGCTGCGGATGTCCACGCGGTCGCTGGCAGTGATGTTGCCGCGCACCTTGCCCAGCACCACCACCTCGCGCGCCATGATGTTGGCCGCCACCTGTCCATTGCGGCCCACGGTGACGCGGTTGCCGGGCAGGTTGATGGTTCCTTCCACCTTGCCGTCGATGTAGAGCGACTCCGAACCGGAGACCTCGCCCTTGACGAAGAGCGACTTGCCGATGGTGGCCTGTTCGCCGCTTGGCGCAACCGGGCTGGCGGCGATCGCTGCTGCCGCTCTTGGGGCGCTGGACTCGTAGATGGTTGGCGCCGGCACCGACGGACGCGTCGGCTCAGGGGTAGAGGGTGGGAGCGGTCCAGCCTGGTTCGGTTTCCACATGGTTCGTTTGTTTCCTTTCCTGACTACCTGAAAATGGTTGCTGCGGTTGGTGGTCCAGCCTTGCCGGTACTGTATGCTCCAACATCGGCCGCAACGCCCGGCGGTTGCCCGCCAGCGTCCTGCCACAACGATACTACGCCGCCCCGCTCGACGGAAACGCCGCGCCTCTGCAAAACGCCGCGCCGCAGCCGCCGCTCGGAAAACACTGCTTGCTTCCACGCGCCAACCGCGATACCCTGCCGCGCATGCAGATATTTCGTTCCGCTCCTGTGCATCTGCCGGGTTGGACGCTCGGTCTAATGCCGCTCGCTTTGCTGTCACTGGGCCTCCTGCCCCTCTCGCAACCCATCGCCTTCGCCGCGCCCGCCAAGGTCCACGTCGTCGCGCTGGGCGCGGTGCGGCGGGTCCCCTACACTCCGCCCGAAACCGGGCCCGCAACCGGTAAGTCCGCGGACGCAATCATGCTGAAGATTCGCCCGCTCACCGTCGACGGCCGCCAGAAGGAGTGGACCACGGGCGACGCCCACGACGTCACCGACCGCAGCTTCACCGTCCGCCGCGCGCTGCGCCTGAACGATGCGCTGCCCGGCGAAGCCCCGCGCTGGAGCTGGCAACCTGGTCCCTGGCTGCTGGTCGATCGCACCACCGGCCACATCGGTGCGCTGCACCTTCCGGACTTCGACGCCGAGGTCTCCGACGCGGTCTGGTTCCGCGACTACGCGGCCTACTGTGGCACCGCCGACACCGCCAAGGGAGGTCTCTTCGCCATCGTCGCGCAGCTTGGAGCGCGTCGCGCCGTTGTCCAGAAGCAGATCGGCAAGTGGCCCCAGCCCACGCACGCCACGCCTGTCTGCAAGCCCGCCGTGTGGCAGCGCTCGCCCATGCGCGTCACCCTCCAGCCTACCGGGGGCGACGCCATGACCTTCGACGTCGTCGGCGCAGCCTCGCTCATCGAAGAGAACGACTCCGCCGACGACACGCCATAGCCATTCCGGCAAGTCGCATCCCACCCATTTCGCAAAGAACGCGAAGGACGGGGCATCCTGCGAATCGGCTTCGTTCGCTATCCCGAGATATAGGCCTTGAGGTGGCGGATCGTCTCCTGCTGCTCCGTGATGACGAAGTTCACCAGGTCGCCGATGGAGAGCACGCCCACCACGGCGCCCTCTTCCGTCACCGGCAGGTGGCGGATATGGCTGTCCGTGATGATGCGCAAGCAATCGCCCACGGTATGCTTGCGCGAGACGGAGATGACCGGGCTGCTCATGATCTCGGCAACCTTCATCTGTTTCGACGTGTGGCCCTTCAGCACCACCTTGCGCGCGTAATCGCGCTCGCTGACGATGCCCACCAGCAGCGCGCCCTCCATCACCAGCAGCGCGCCCACGCCCTTCTCCGCCATGATCTCGATGGCGCGATACACGGAGTCGTCCGGCGCGATCGACAGGATCCCGCCCGTCTTCTTCCTCAGGATTGCGTCTACGGTAGTGGTCAGCTCGCTCATGGGGCCTCCAGAAATTCGAGTATTACCTCCGAGAGCTGCTACCGTCAATTGCAACCGCAGCCGGGCCCGCTACTCTCCGGCATTATCGGCTGTGTCTTCTTCTTCTTCCTCTTCGATTGGGACGGCTTTGTCCTGGATGGGTTCTGCCGTTTTAAACAGCGGCGCGGTGATCTTGCGAAAGATGTAGTTGATGCCGAGTCCGATAAGGCAGCCCAGAACCACGCCCACCATCCGGTAGATCGCTCCCGTCCAACTGCTGTGCGTCTCCTCGTAGATCATCACAATGATGAATCCGACCAGCGCGGTGCGGCAGACCCCGATCAGGTCCAGACTGAAACAGAGCAGGATCGTCGCCACCACGCCGAGGCAGACCGTCAGCAGGTTTGGCGGACTGTGCAGCAGATACATGCATAGCCCCACCAGCGAGCCGACGATGTTGCCCCGCATCCGGTCAAGTGCCACCTTGCTGTTGTTGTCGTGCGTGATGGAGAGCAGGATGGAGATCAGCAGCCAGTAATACTGGCCATTCTGCCGGGGAAATGCCTGCATCAACAGGTATCCGATGGTCACGCCCGTCAGGCACTTGGCAATGTACTCGTAGAACATGACGGGCTTGCCCTTCGTGATCTCTTCGAAACTCCTCATGGCAATCCCCATTCGCGGCAAACGCCCTCGCTCCGTAAGGTGCTTAAGTTGATTTAAGGTGCTTAATTTGATTTTATGCCGTCGCGCGCCCTCGAAGGAATTGCCCCAGGCGGAAACCTGTCCCGAATACGCTCCAGCCGCGGGCAGGGCAACGTCTTCACCACGGCGATTTCAGCCCAATGGGTCGATGCGCGGCGCCGCAGGCTGGGCCGGGTCAGTAGAGCGGCGGCTCACCCGGCGGCCGCGTCTTCCAGCGGCGGTGCATCCACAGCCACTGCGATGGGTACTGGCGGATCGTCTCTTCGATGACGGCGGTGAACAGCGCGGTGTTGCTGGCTGCGTCGGCCTCCGAGTCGCCGGTCGCCGCCAGCGATAGCTCGGGACCGAAGCGAAGCACGTACTGGCGCTCCGACTCCTCCCACAGCAGGAAGCCGGGCAGCACCGCCGCGCCGGTCTTGAGCGCGACCCGCGCCATGCCGGAGGCCGTGCATGCCTCCACGCCAAAGAAGGGCACAAAGAGGCCCTGCGGCGGCGTCATGTTGGTGTCCATCAGGATTCCCACCGTCTCGCCCGCGCGCATCGCCCCAATCAACCCGCGCGCGAAGTCGTTCTTGTGCAGCACGCGGTTGCCGTGCTGGCAGCGGATGCGGTTGACCAGACGGTCTACCAGCACATTGTCCAGGCGGCGGATGACCATCCCCATCGGGTAGCCCGCCAGCGAGTGGTAGAAGCTCGACAGCTCCCACGCGCCCAGGTGGCCGGTAAGCACGAATACGCCTTTGCCGCGGTCGCGCGCCCCCAGATAATGCTCCAGGCCCTGGTAACGGATGAAGCGGCTGGCATACTCCTGCGTATAGGTGGACATCTGGCAGAACTCGGCCAGCAGCCAGCCCAGGTGGCGATACTCCTGGCGCAGGATTGCTTCGCGTTTGGCGGCGGGCAGCGCGGGAAAGGCCATCTCCAGATTGCGCCGGCCCACGCGGCGCAGGCGGCTGAGCGAAACAAACGCGATGGCGGCAATGGCAACACCGAACGCACGTGCCATGCGGCGCGGCAGAACGCGCAGGACGTGGATGAAGAGCCACGCAATCGCGAATTCAAGGGCCTGGCGGAGGGAGGACCGGTTCGCCGGCTCAGGGATGGATTGGGCTTCGCTGGTCAAGGTTCCAGTCTATCGAGAACAGGGTTCAGGGAACAGGGAACAGGTGAGCGGTTGAAGTGATTTCTCCGGTTCAGGAAGTAAAAATGCCGCCACTGAGATGTACAGACGCAGATGGATTGCGCAGGCTTACATCCCGGTTGCGCTGGCTTTCACGCAGAAGGGCCACTGGACTCCAGACGCAGAAAGGCCGCCAGCGGAGTGCTTCCGGCTGGCGGCCCTCGTCTATTGCGTTACGGCGTCCTGCTACCCTGCGACGCGATGGCGCTTATGAAAATCGTTCCCTGCTATTGCTTGTCCTTCTGGGCGTCCTTCGAGACGACAAAGTAGCGGGCAACGGTACGGACAAAGGAGCGTGCGTTCACCGGGACCGTCTTGTTGCCTTTGAGCACGACCTCGAAAGGAACGTCGGCCCCGTACTCGGCGCGGGTGTCATCGGCGTTCTGCGAGAGGACGGTGCCATCCAGGTCAAGCCCGGCAAAGAGGCCCTGGCTGCGCGAGTAGGTCAGGAACTCCGCGCGCATGGACGCGTCCGTAGAGGCCTGACTATTGCGTCCCACCGGTCCGGCCGAGGCGGCTGCATCGGCACCCAGCTTGAACTTGCTGCTGAGCATGTGCTGTAGGCCTTGCTGGTTCATCGCCACCAGGACCAGGTCGGTGGTCTGCCCGCCGATCTGCCATCCAAAGCTGCCGCCCTCAAGCCTGACGAAGACCGGAGCGCTCCAGCCATTGGGCGAGCGGCAGGTGGCGACGCCCTGTCCGTACTGCCCGCCGATGATGAACGCGCCCTTCTTGTAACTGGGGACGACGACGACGCAGGCGGCGCCGGCCAGAATGTCCTGCGGGATGCCCTTGTCGGGCGTCGCCATCACCTCGTTGATGACGGCCTGCGCGCTGGTGAGACGCTCGGTGAGCTTTGCGTGGTCCTGTCCGACGGCTGCGAGCGTGGTGGTGGTGAGGAGTGCCAAGCCACATAGAATTCCGGAGATTCGTTTCATAGATCGATACCCCTTCGCTTTCTTGATTGCGTCTGCTTCTTGAATGGATCTGCCTGGTTCGTGTTGTCCGTGCTCTCGATTAAACCGCAACCACGGATTCTGCATCAACTCGTACGATGAGGGGGAGACTGCGGGGAGTTGCACGGGAAGAAAAAAAAGTGCCAGAGATCTGGCGAGGCCCTCCACGGCGGGAACCCGAATCTCGGAACCGAATTGGGAATCTCAGTTCCAAATTGGGAGTGGCCGTTCGGATGGGGGATGGGACCGGTAAACCCGGAAGAGACCCGGAAGAGCGGAGAGAGAAGAGAGAACTGGGAAGAGCAAAAAAATGGGGGGCTGCAAGAGCCAGCAGCTTGCGCTGCTCACATCCTTGTAGCCCCTCTCCCAGGTCTGTGTTGCAGTTTCATAATGGGCCATTGGTGACGGCTGAACAACGGTACGAAGGTCTAGAGACTTACGTACCCATTTTGTGTATTGATTAGTTAACGGTAGAGGGGGGCGCTTTATCCGAAAAACAAAGGAAAACCCCAGTAAATTCGGGCAATTTGGATCTCCGCGTGCAAACTGGGGCTGCATCCCATCTTCAGCGGGACGCGCTATTCGATCTGGGTGAAGGGATGGATGGTCAGCGCGATCCGGTTGTTCACGCCCACCTTGCGCAGCAGGCGGCCGATATGCGCCTTCACCGTGCCTTCGTCGATCTCCAGCACCAGGCCGATCTCGCGGTTGGACCGTCCACTGCGCAGCAGGTCGAGCACCTGGAGTTCCCGTGGCGTGAACTTGGGCGGCGCGCTCGCGGAACTGGTGAAGCCGGGCTGCCGGTCCAGCAGTTGCGAGAGCACCTTGCGCGGGGCCCACACCGAGCCGTCGCGCACCATATCGATGGCCATCGCAAGCTCGGTCTCCCTGGCCGTCAGTGTCAGGTATCCCTTGGCCCCGGCCCCGATAATCCGCTGGATGTACTCCGGGCTGGTCTCGGTGCCCAGCACGATCAGCTTCAACTGGGGGCGGATGTGGTGGAAGGTAGCGATCAGCTCAAAGAGGTGGCTGGTGCATTCGGCGTCGATCAGCACCAGCGACAGGTTGACATCGTCCAGCGCACCGGGCGCCGTCAGGTGGATGACCTCAAACTGCGGCAGGATGGACTGCAGACCGAGCACACGCAGCGTGTCGGTGGCGACCACGCCAATCCGGTCCACGCGCGCCGATGCAGTTTCCTCCATAGACCTCAAGCCTCAATTCCTGCCTGGCCCGGTTGCTCTGTTGGCCTGCGACGCGGTTCGTTCTGTCGTGTGACAGCTTACATCATCCTTATTTTGAACCTGCCGGGGCAGGTTGAGCTACAACTTGGGCAGCACAATGCCTTGCTGCTTCTGGTACTTCCCCTTGCGGTCCGCGTAGCTGGTCTCGCACACGTCGTCGGAATCGCACTGGAAGAAGAGGATCTGGCACAGGCCTTCGTTGGCGTAGATGCGCGCGGGCAGGGGCGTGGTGTTGGAGATCTCCAGCGTCACAAATCCCTCCCACTCCGGCTCGAACGGGGTGACGTTGACGATGATCCCGCAGCGCGCGTAGGTGGACTTGCCCACGCAGATCGTCAGCACGTCGCGCGGAATCCTGAAGTACTCGATCGACCGCGCCAGAGCGAACGAGTTGGGCGGAATGATGACGCTGGCCGCCTGCACGCTGACAAACGACCGCTCGTCGAAGGCCTTGGGGTCGATGATCGCCGAGTTCACGTTGGTGAAGATTTTGAACTCGTCGCTGACGCGCAGGTCGTACCCGTACGACGACAGTCCATAGCTGATCACGCCCGCGCTGACCTGTTTCTCGCTGAAGGGCACGATCATCTGGTGTTCGGTTGCCTGCTGGCGAATCCAGCGGTCGCTCTTGATGGCCATCTCTGTTGTCTTTGCCTCTTGGCGGTCCTCTCCGGTCTGCTTCCGAGGCGCGTTGACGGTGCCCGGGCAGGGAGTTGGGTCCGCTTGGTTTCGGATAGCCAAATCTTACGGCAGCAATCGCGCGTTGACAATCCTGGGCTTAGTTCCTACCATCACACTTAGCAGCGCAGGGTAGTCCTTAATTGCCCCCTGTCTGCATTTAGCGTGAGAGAGGCGGCCTAAGTTGATTAAACAAGACCTGATCCAGAGGGTCGTCGAGCGAACCGGACTTCCCAGAACGAAGGCGGAGCGCGCGGTCGATGCCATCTTCGGCAGCATGAAACAAGCGCTGATTGCGGGCGACCGCATTGAGCTGCGTGGCTTCGGAGTCTTCACCGTCAAGCCCCGCAAGACCGGCATCGGGCGCAACCCGCGCACCGGGGCCGAGGTCAGCATCGCCCCAGGCAAGGCCGTCCGTTTCAAGCCCGGCAAAGACCTGCACAAGATGGACGAGCCCGCCTAGGCGAAGCCACCGGCGCCACAAACCGTGTCGAGCGGCATCGGCGCCGGGAAATTCTGCCGCTGACAGACCCAAAGTCTCAGACCTTTTGCTCACGGGTTGAGGAGCTTCTTCGCCCTTGACGGGGGGAGATAATTTTCTCTGGAGACTACTTTTTTCCCGGTAGTCTTTTCCAGTTCGAGCCGGGCTCGTTTTGCGATTCCGCCTCCGGTGCGGGCGGCTTTCTGGTTCTCGGGCAGGCCCTTCGCGGCGATTGTCTCTGCCACCTGTCGCGTGGAGAGTTCGGCCAGAGCAGTGAAGATGAGTTCGGCTTCGGTCATGTGGTCGCGCAGGTTTTACGTCTTGAGGTTCTTGAACTCTTTGTGCGCTTTGACGGAGACGCCGGACCACTCCTGATGGATGAGGTTGGTGAGGATGGCGAACTCCTCGCCGCGCTTGACCTCGTTGGCGGACCAGTAATCGGTCAGCTTGTTGCGCGTCTCCTGGCCGGTCATGCGCTGGGTGATCCACTTTTCGCTGCGACCGAGCTTGCTCCAGCCCTCGCGCGCGCGATCCAGAGCCATGGCCGGGTCGGTGATCTCCTGAAGCCGTTCATGGCCAACCTTGGCAAGCCATCGCTTGAAGGGCTCAGCCCGTGGGGAGGGGATGGATTGGATAAGCCGCAGGATACCGGGGACGTTCCAGCACTGAAGTTTCTGAGGGCCTCCAGCCGTTTTGAAGGCGAGGGAAAGGGGGGGGACAAATTGTCCCCCCCCTGCGAATGCGTCCGCCAAGGAGGAGTCGCGGCGGCGCAGCTTCTTCAGGTAGTCGGATGGATTCGCCGAATCGGTGAGTGCGGAGACGATGTCGACGAGGACGAACCACCACTCGTCATTGTGGAAGAGTCGGCGGACCTGCCGCTCCTCAAAAAGTGCCATGTTGCTCAACCTGGCCTCCTTGGATGCATCGAGGATGGGTCATTCTAACTGAAGGCGATAGGCGTTGGCATGGAAGTCCGGTCCGTCGTCTCAACAACCAATGTTAGAACTCGTTGCCGCGCCGCTGCGTTTTTTTTGACATCGACTGCGCGATCGCTTACAACTTGAGTCACGCCCATCTCCTGCGGCTGGCCTTGCACCTTGGCCTTTCGCGCCACCCTCAACCCTTGCCCGCAACGGAATGTTCGGGAAGCGCGGTGAAACTCCGCCACTGCCCCGCAACTGTGATCGCGCACGCCTTCTCCAGCCCATTCGGAGTGAAGCGTGAATGCCAGCCAGACACCTCCCACTGAAGCCGCCAGGCGACGGGAAGGGAAGTGTTCAGTCTTTGGCCCGCATTAGCCCGCGTAAGTCAGGAGACCGGTTTCGCCGCGTACATCCAACCGCGCTCCCGGGGGGGAGCGTAGGAGTTTCCACATGTCCTCAGTCTCTGGTCGATTCCCGGCCCGTCTCGTCTTGCGAGTGTCTTCCGCGCTCGCCGCCTTCCTTTCGCCCGCACAGTTGTTTTTGGTCCGTTTCGCGCAACTCTCTCTCATCTTTGCTACGCTTCTGATCTCCGCCACGCCAGCGCATGCGGTGGTGGTGCATGGCGTGGTCACCGACGCGCTCGGCCGCCCCGTTTCAGGTGCGCGCATCCAGCTCATTCAGGGACCGCGACCGGTTGCCATCGGAATCGCCGGCGCGGACGGCGCCTTCGAGATCCGCTCCACCCTGGCTGGCCGCTTCGTTTTGCTCACCTCCGCTCCGGCCTTCTATCCCGGCATCGGCCAGAATTTCTACGGCGGCGCGACCGACCAGATCACCGAGAACGTCGTACTGGAGACCAGTTCGGTGCAACAGCAGGTCACAGTCACGGCCACCGGCCTGCCCACGCCGCTCGAGCAGTCCAGCGCGGCCGTAACGCTGGTTCCCGACAGCGACCTTGCCACATCCATCGGCGTGGTCGACGCGCTGCGCCAGTCTCCCGGCGTCGCCGTGGTCCAGACCGGCCAGGCGGGCGGTGTCACCTCGCTCTTTGTGCGCGGCGGCAACTCCACGGCCAACCAGGTGCTCATCGACGGCATCTCCGCCGGCGACGTGGGTGGCTCCTTCGACTTCGGCACCGTCTCCTCCACCGGACTGGCCGGCATCGAACTCTATCGCGGCACCAACTCCGCGCTCTACGGAACCGACGCCGGAGCATCCGTGCTGAACTTCGAGACGCCGCGCGGCTCGGCTACCAAGCCGCAGATCGACTACTCCGGCGACGCGGGAAACTTCCATAGCTATCGCAGCGAGATCGCGCTCAGCGGCGCGCGCCAGAAGCTGGACTACTTCACGGCGTTCTCGCGCTTCCAGACAGGGAACGCGCTTCCACTCGACGAGGTCCACTCGGCCACTTCGGTGGCCAACCTCGGCTACGCGCTCACGGCTAACACGCAGGCGCGGTTCACCATCCGCAACGCGGATTCGGCGACGGGGCTTCCTGGAGCGCACGACTTCTATGGCATCTCCGCCAACGGCAAGGAGGGCGACCAGGACCTCTACTCCGGCCTCACGCTGGAGAATCGCCTGGAGGACGGATGGCACAACCTCGTCCGTTACGGCATCGGTCGCAAGCGGGAACAAGAGACACCCTTCGGCATCGTCGGCACGCCGATCACATTCAACTATGGAAGTGTTCCCTGTAGCCAATCGGGTTCAGACTGCTTTACCGAGTACTTCGGCAACGTCGTCACTATTCGCGGAGCCAATGGGTACACTGCAACGGGACGGACCGAGTTCTTCGTCCCAAGCTACAATCAGGACTCCAACCGCGACGAGCTTTACTATCAGTCGGACTATAGCTTTAGCCATTACCTCACCGTGCTCTTCGGCTTCCACTACGAGAACGAACGAGGAAGCTACGTCGAGCCCCCTCCGTACGCGGAAGACAGGACCATCCAGCGCACCAACTTCGAGTACACGCTGCAACTGCAGGGCGAGATCAAGAGCCGCTTCTTCTACTCGGCGGGTGGCGGCATCGAGAAGAACCACCTCTACGGCATCACCGGAGCGCCGCGTCTCGGCCTCTCCTACGATGTTGTTCGTCCCGGCTTGAAGTGGTTCCACGGCACGCTGCTGCGCGCCAACGTCGCCACCGGCGTGCAGGAGCCTTCGCTCGCCGTGCAGTTCGCCAGCCTCTACTCCGATCTACAGGCGGATGGCTTGACTGCTGCCATCGCAAAGTACCACGTCACGCCGATCGGCCCGCAGGACTCCCGCACCTACGACCTCGGCGTTGACCAGAACATCCGCGGCGAGAAGCTCATCCTCAAGCTCGGCTACTACCACAACTCATACAACCATCAGGTCGAGGGAGTTGACTCCGGCGCGCTGGAGCAGTTCTTCAACATTCCGGCCAACGTCGCGCAATATCTCTACCAGCCGTACCTCAACTCGCTCGCCTTCCGCGCGCAGGGCTTCGAGACCGAGTTGCAATACCGCCCGTTCGTCCGTCTCTTCGTGCGCGGCGGCTACACCTACCTCGACGCCGTCGTTACCCAGTCGTTCTCCAGCGACGCGTACTACAACGGTCAATACAACAACAATCCCAACCTTCCCGGAATCGCCATCGGTGCGGAAGGCCCATTGATCGGCGCGCGTCCCTTCCGCCGTCCGCCGCACACCGGATTCTTCAGTGTGCAATACACGGGCAACAGGCTGGGCGCGGCATTCAAGGGCGCACTGGCCAGCCGCTCCGACGACTCCACCTTCCTGGATGGCTTCGACATCGCCGGCGGCAATACCCTCGTCCTGCCCAACCGCGATCTCGACTTCGGCTACGCCAAGCTGGACGCCAACCTCACCTACGCCGCCAATCGACGCGTCACTGCCTTCACCGAGTTGGACAATCTCCTCGGCCAGCAGCACATCGGCCCCATCGGCTATCCCGGCCTGCCCTTTACCGTGCGCGCCGGACTGAAGGTACGCATCGGCGGGGATTAGTGCCCGAGGCGGGGTGCGGTTCAACGTGGGCTGTGGCCCGATTCGTTGAGAGAGGCAACGGCCGGGCCGCGCTGGCGTCTAATAGGGCTATGAAGAGACCTTTGATCTCCACCCTCCTCCTAGCCTTCGCCCTAGCGCTCTCCCTCGCCGCACACGCCCAGCAGGAAGGCCCTGTGCCGACGCAGGCGCTGGTCAATGTCGATGCCAAATCCACGCCTCCGGCCAGCGCCTCCGCCCTGACGGTTGCGGTCAACGACCGCAAGCAGCCGCTTACTGCGTGGTCGCCGGTGGCCCCAGCCAACGCCCAGGTCGCGCTTCTCATCGACGACGGCCTGCGCGAGAGCGTCGGCCGTGAGTTGGACAGCCTGCGCTCCTTTGTGCGGACCCTCGCCCCCGGCGTCGAGGTCCTGGTCGGTTACATGCAGTACGGCCACGTCGTCGCGGACCAGGGCTTCACCGCGGACCACGCGCTCGCCGCCTCCACGCTCCATCTGCCGGCTGGACTGGCCGGCATGAGCGCAAGCCCCTACATCTGCCTATCGGACTTCGTCAAGAACTGGCCTAGCTCTGGCCCATCCTCCTCCAGCAGCTCTCCCGGCCCATCCTTGCGAGCTAAGGCGCGCTTCATCCTCATGCTCACCAACGGCGTCGATCCCTATAACGGCAGCACCAGCGTGATGAACCAGGGCAGCCCCTACGTTGACAACGCCATCGCGGACGCCCAGCGCGCCGGGGTCGCCGTCTACGCCATCTACTTCGGCGACGCGGGCATGGAAGGCGGATCGGTCAACAACAGCGGCCAGGACTACCTCAACCAGATCACACAGGGAACGGGCGGAATCAACCTATGGGAGGGGGTAGGAAACCCTGTCTCCACCGCGCCGTTTCTCGGCAAGTTCCAGAGCGCCCTCGCAGAGACCTACATCGCCACCTTCAACGCCCCCCTCGGCAACAATCCCGCGCACGACCTGGTCCGCGTCAAATTCACCGCCGCCAAAACCAAGCTCCGCGCCCCGGAGAATGTCCGTCCCGGCAACGTGGAGTGAATGCGAGGTCACCGAAGTTGAGAGGGCGTAGAATTCCGCTCATGGTTGTGACGGCCCGTACTTTTCGAAATTCGTTAGGTGTCGCTTGCATCTTGCTCTCCACTCTCGCCATGCCGGGTCAGCCCTCCACGCAGACTACCCGCATCGCGTCCGTATGCAAGCTCGAGAGCACTACCTACACCTGCAATACCGCGAGCTTCCAGCAGACCCTCGCGCAGGCGAAGACCGCTGCAATCCAGACCGGCCCGGTCGATCCCGCCGGGCAGACCCAGCTTAAAAAGTTGATTGAGGCACTGGGATTAACCGCACCCGCCTTTGGAGAACCCGCGGACCTCACCTTCCTCATGGTGCCGGTCGATCCTCAGGGCGTCAGATACAGCACGGGCGATACGCAGATCGCCGCCTTGCATGTATTCGCGCACAGGTCGGGCCCGGGGCGTGGCGATCTTGTCTGGGCGGAGAACTTCACCGGAGCGGAGGACCTCCCGTGGCCCATCGTGGCCTATAGGCTGGTCCTACAGTTCAAATCGCGCTTCCACATCCATGACGCCCCCAAGGCGAAATAGAAAAAGGCCCCCGGATCGAAATCCGGGGGCCTTTCCTGTTTAAGGTTTGATGCAGTGGCCTAGTACATGCCTTCCATGCCGCCGCCGTGTCCGCCAGGGGCCGGTGCTTCCTTCTTCTCCGGGATCTCGGAGATCATGGCCTCGGTGGTCAGCAGAAGCCCGGCAATCGACGCCGCGTTCTGCAGTGCCGTGCGCGTCACCTTGGTTGGGTCGATGACGCCAGCCTTCACCAGGTCCTCGTACACGTCCGTGCTCGCGTTGTAGCCGAAGTTCGCGTCCTTGGAGTCGCGGATCTTGCCGATTACCACTGCGCCCTCTTCGCCGGCGTTCGAGACGATCAGCCGAAGCGGCTCCTCGATGGCGCGGCGAATGATCGTTGCCCCGATCTTATCGTCGCCCTCCAGCGTCTTGATGAGCGTGTCCACAGCCGCTGCGCAACGCACCAGAGCCACGCCGCCTCCGGGGACGATGCCCTCCTCGACTGCCGCGCGCGTTGCATGCATTGCATCCTCGACGCGGGCCTTCTTCTCCTTCATCTCGGTCTCGGTTGCCGCGCCGACCTTGATGACGGCGACGCCGCCGACCAGCTTGGCCAGCCGCTCTTGCAGCTTCTCGCGGTCGTAGTCCGAGGTGGTCTTCTCCACCTGCGCGCGAATCTCCTTCACGCGTCCCTCAACCTCGCCGGCCTTGCCGCCGCCGTCGATGATCGTGGTGTTGTCCTTGTCGATCGTCACCCGCTTGGCGGTGCCCAGGTCTTCGATCTTGACGCCCTCGAGTTTGATGCCGAGGTCTTCCGTGATCGCCTTGCCGCCGGTCAGGATTGCGATGTCCTGCAACATGGCCTTGCGACGGTCGCCGAAGCCGGGGGCCTTGACGGCCGCCACGTTCAGCGTGCCACGCAGCTTGTTGACCACCAGCGTCGCCAGCGCCTCGCCGTCCACGTCCTCGGCGATGATGACCAGCGGCTTCGCGGTGCGCGCAATGGCTTCCAGCAGCGGCAGCAGGTCCTTCATCGAAGAGATCTTTTTCTCGAAGATGAGGATGTAGGGATCTTCCAGTGCCGCTTCCATGCGCTCTGCATCGGTCACAAAGTAGGGGCTCAGATAGCCGCGGTCGAACTGCATTCCCTCGACCACCTCAAGCTGCGTCTCCATGGTGCGCGACTCTTCCACCGTGATGACGCCGTCCTTGCCGACCTTCTTCATCGCCTCGGCGATGATGACGCCGATCTGCGCGTCGCTGTTGGCCGAAATCGTGCCAACCTGCGCGATCATGTCGCCCGTTACCGGCTTCGACAGCTTGCTCAACGCGCCGCCAACGGCCACGCCATTCTCGTCGCGCTTGCCGATGATGGCCTCAACAGCCTTGTCGATGCCGCGCTTCAGCGCCATCGGGTTTGCACCGGCCGCAACAGTCTTGACGCCCTCGCGATAGATGGCCTGCGCCAGCACGGTCGCCGTCGTGGTGCCATCGCCCGCGATGTCCGAGGTCTTCGACGCCACTTCCTTCACCAGTTGCGCGCCCACGTTTTCGGTCGCGTTGGCCAGCTCGATCTCCTTGGCCACCGTCACGCCATCCTTGGTGATCGTCGGCGATCCGAACTTCTTCTCGATGACCACGTTGCGTCCCTTGGGGCCGAGCGTGACCTTCACCGCATCGGCCAGAATGTTCACCCCGCGCAGAATTGCCTGACGCGAGTCTTCTCCATGCAGAATCTGTTTTGCCATTGTGCTGCTCCTGTACCCGGCTTATTGTCCGGTCAAATGTTAGTTGTCATCCTGAATAATTTCAGAGTTGTCATCCCGAATAGTTTCAGAGTTGTCATCCTGAACGAAGTGAAGGATCCCCGCATTTAGCTTTTGCTTGTTTTCCTTCGCGGGGAACACCACTCGTCGCCCAATTATTTCTTGACGATGCCCAGAACTTCCTCTTCGCGCATGATGAGGAACTCTTCGCCGTCCAGCTTGATCTCGGTGCCCGAGTACTTGCCGAACAGAATCGTGTCGCCCGCCTTCACGTCCAGCGGAAAGACCTTGCCCTCATCGTTCGACTTGCCCTTGCCCACGGCGATCACCTCGCCCTGCTGCGGCTTCTCTTTTGCGCTGTCGGGGATAATGATGCCGCCGCGTACGCTCTCGCCCTCTTCTATACGACGAACCAGAATCCGGTCGTGCAGCGGGGTAAACTTTGTTTTTGCCATTGCGAATCTCTCCTAGTTGCAAAATAATTTGATTGCAAAACGGTTGGATGCAGAAACCACCCCGGACAGCGGGAGCCTCGGTACATCCGCCAGGCATCCGTTCCGGGTTCGAGCGGCCCATAGCGCTCGTTAGCACTCAGACCCCTCGATTGCTAACAATAGGCCACCTCGCCCTGCCTGTCAAGCCGTTCCGGGTGAAATCTGAGTGGAGCCCGCTCATATTTTTGCGGGACTGATTGCAGAGGAGTTGCACCCCCAATCCCCCATCTGCGATTGCATCCCAAGCCGTTCATCAATGGCGTAAAATTGGCGGATGCTGCTGCGCAACCCACTCCGCACCCACTCTGGCCGCGCCTTTCTCCTTTGCTCCTCCGCCATGGCCCTCTGCCTCTTCGCGCTCCTCGTCTCGCTCGCGCCCTTGCACGCCCGCGCCCAGGACGACACCGCCGCGCCGGAGAAGCATGGCCGCAAGTACAAGGCGCCGCCCGACACCTCGCGCATCGAGGTCACCGTGCTCAAGAGCTTCAACAAGAAGCCCATCATGAACGCCGCCGTCGTCTTTCACCCCACCAAGGATGGCCGCGACGAGGGCAATCTGGAGCTCAAGACCGACCCCGACGGCAAGGCCGTGATCGACGTTATCCCCACCGGCAGCAAGGTGACCATCCAGGTCATCGCCGACGGCTTCGCCACCTTCGCCGAGGACTACGTCGTCAAAGAGGCCAGCCGCCAGATTCTCATCAATATGCAGCGGCCCAGGGCGCAGGTCTCCGCCTACATCGATAACAGCGGCAAGCCATCCGATCTGAAGCCCGGTGTGCAGGACCCGGTCCGCCCCACTCCAAAGACCAAGCCGGCCACGCCCGCACCCCCCTCCGTGCCCTCATCCACCGCGCCGGGGACCTCCGCGACGCCCGGCACAACCCCCGCGTCCGCCC